>ERZ857745.2669-NODE-2669-length-18598-cov-18.224667_pt1 | contig 18598 bp, 18 predicted proteins | sample MGYA00519699_ERZ857745 | MGnify/ENA primary metagenome ERZ857745 (study PRJEB31778, sample SAMEA3449357) | human gut metagenome | biome: human gut; feature: human-associated habitat; material: faeces | place: United Kingdom | collected 2010/2012 ...
ACAACACGATTTCCAGTCGTGCTCGTTATGACCTCTTCGATACCACTGCATATTCAATTTGCTGACAAACAGCATGGACTATTATACCAAAAATGCGCATTTTGTCAAGATGGAATTTTTCGCGGGAGGCAGAAAATTTGGCGGGCGGGCAGAGGTTTACATAACCTTTGCCCGCCCGTGCGATACCGTGTGCTATTGCAGCCTGGAGCAGACCTCGTCCACGGCCTCGTCCAGAGCGCAGGACAGGCGGTGCATGGCTTTGCCGGCCTGCGTTTTCCTGAACTTGGGCGAGGGGCGGAGGGCTGTGTCCAGCAGGACGCCGGTGGCCACACCGACGACCATGCCGCGCATAAATGTGCCTATTTTCATGATCTGTCACTCCTTTTCCGGCTTGGAGATAGTTTGCCCGCCGGATGGGGAAAAATGCGAAAATACCGGCGGTGTTTCTTGCCAAATGCCGCGGGAGCGCTTATAATATACAATCGAATAAATATGGTGCTTCGCTTGTCCGCCGGATGAGCGGCGCGCCTGACAGAAGGAGACGGCTATGCTTGACATGGAATTGCAGCGGCGCATCCGCGAGAGGAAAACGCCGCTGGCGCTGACGCTGGCGCCCGATCCGGCGCGGCTCAGCGAGAAGATATTGAAAAATTTCACCGACATGTTCGGCGACACGCCTATGGCGCAGGCGGAAGCCCTGCGCTACCACGGCACCACGCTGCTGGACGCGGCGGAGGGCAGGCTGCCCGCCGTGGTCATACAGGGCGGCGCGTACCTGAGCCGGGGCATGATGGGCGCGGATGTGCTGGCCAATCTGATCTCCGCGGCCCACGCCAAGGGGCTGTATGTGATCCTGGACATGGAGGCGGCGGCGCCCGGCTGCTGGGCGGCATACGGCGCGGACGCCGTCACCGTGTCGCCCTACGGCGGCAGCGCCTGCCTGGAAGCGGGTGGCATGCTGCCTATCGCGGCGGTGCGCACCGGCGGGCAGGTACAGACGCTGGTGGCAGGCGACCGGGCGCTGTGGCTGTCCGTGGCGGAGCAGATGGCGCGGCGGGGCGCGGCGCTGTCGGTGTCCACGGGGTACAGCCTTGACGTGCGGGATGTGCGGCGGGTCTGCCCCAATGCCTTCCTGCTGCTGCCGGACTGCGATGGCGAGAACGCGCTGCCGGCCTTTGACGACATGGGACACGGCGCGCTGCTGACGGACAGCTGCCTGCAATACGAGTCCGACCCCGCCGCCGCCATAGAGCGGGCGGTGAAGGAGCTGAAGCAGTGGGTGACGGTGGTATGACGAAGCTGTATCTGATCCGCCACGCAGAGGCGGAGGGCAACCTGTACCGCATCGCCCACGGGCACTGCAACGGGCTTATCACCAACTACCGGGGCTATCAGCAGATCGACGCGCTGCGGGAGCGGTTCCGGGATGTGGACATCGACGCGGTGTACAGCAGCGACCTGTACCGGACGCAGATCACCGCCAGGGCGATCTGGCTGCCCAAATCGCTGCCTTTGCAGATGGAGCCGGCCTTCCGGGAGATCTGCATGGGACCGTGGGAGGATCACACCTGGCACGAGCTGAACGTGAAGTACCCGGAGGAGATGTACAACTTCAACCGCCGCGCCGATCTGTGGCGCGTGCCGGGTGCGGAGACGGCGCAGCAGGTGGTGGATCGGTTCATCCCGGCGCTGGAGCGGGTGGCGCGGAGGCACGAGGGCGGCGCCGTGGCGGTATTTTCCCACGGTATGGCGCTGCGGACGGTGCTGGGCGTCCTGCAGGGACAGACGCTGGCGCAGGTGGGGCAGACGTCCCACGGGGACAACACGGCGGTATCGCTGCTGGAATGGGACGGCGCGTCGTTCCGGGTGGTATACCGGGACGACAACAGCCATCTGGTGGAGCGCGGGCTGTCCACCTTCGCCAGGCAGAGCTGGTGGAAGGACAAGAATATGGTGGAAACCGGCGAGGGCTACGCGCCGCTGCCGGAGGACAGGCGGGCGGAATGGCACATTCCGGCGGGCAGCCAGGCCACCGGCGTGTGGTACGGCGATGCGCTGATCGGCGCATTCGCTCTGGCAGACGAGGGCAACGCCCTGCGGCTGACGCAGTACGCCCTTGCCCCGGAGTGGCGCGGCAAGGGGCTGGGCATCCCGCCCATGGGACAGGTCATCGACGCCTGCCTGAAAAAAGGCCGTCCCGCCCTGCGGATCAGCTGCCCGGATAAGGTGCTGCGCCCCTTCTTCGCGCGGCTGGGCTTCCTTCCCACCGCCGGAGAGGATATGGAAAAGGATGTAAGGCGCATACTGCCGCCGGTGCCGGCGGCGTACCGGCCATAGGCGGAGGGATATTTTCCGCCGATACTTCGCTGCGCCGGACAGGACTGAGGAATAGAGGATGGAAAGTGTGAGATATGGAAAAAGGAATTGAATTTCTCCCCGTCAGCCGGGAGGACATGATCGACCGGGGCTGGTACTACTACGATTTTCTGGTGGTGACGGCGGACGGATACATCGACCATCCCAGCTTCGGCACCACGCTGATCGCGCGGCTGCTGGAGAGCAAGGGCTACCGGGTGGCCATCCTGCCCCAACCGGACTGGCACTCGGCGGAGGCCTTCCGCGCCATGGGCAAGCCCCGGTACGGCGTGCTCATCGGCGGCGGGAATCTGGACTCCATGGTGGCGCACTACACGGTGGCCAAGCGCCGCCGCACCCGTGACCTGTACAGCGAGGGCGGGCAGATGGGCAAGCGCCCCGACCGCCCCACCATCGTGTACGCCAACCGCGCGCGGGAAGCCTTCCCGGACACGCCCATCGTCATCGGTGGGCTGGAAGCGTCCCTGCGGCGCTTCGCCCACTACGACTACTGGGACGACAGGGTGCGCCGCAGCATCCTGTTCGACGCACCCGCCGACCTGCTGGTGTACGGCATGGGCGAGAGCGCCACGGTGGAGATCGCCCGGCGTCTGGCGCGGAAAACGCCGCCGGCGGATATCACCGACGTGCCCGGCACGGCCTATATCACCGACGCGGTGGGCGAGCTGAAATTCCACCGGGCAGACTGCCCCTCCTACGAGGCGGTGTGCGCCGACAAGACGGCCTACGCCCGCGCTACGAAGGTGGAATACGACGAGCACGACCCCATCCGGGGCTGCGCCGTGGTGCAGCCCTGCGAGGGGCGGTATCTGGTGGTGAATCCCCCGGCGCGTCCTCTGCGGCGGGAGGAGCTGGACGCGCTGTACGCCCTGCCCTATACCCGCGCCGTTCACCCCATGTATAAGGAGGGCATCCCCGCCATCGAGGAGGTACAGTTCTCCATCACCCACAACCGGGGCTGCTTCGGCGGGTGCAACTTCTGTGCGCTGGCCTTCCACCAGGGGCGGATGGTCACCAGCCGCTCCATCGAATCGGTGCTGGAGGAGGCGGAGCTGCTGACCCACGAGCCGGGGTTCAAGGGCTACATCCACGATGTGGGCGGCCCCAGCGCCAACTTCCGCCACACCAGCTGCCAGAAGCAGAAACGCTGCGGCATGTGCAAGAACCGCAGCTGTCTTGCGCCGGAGCCGTGCCCCAATCTGGACGCGGATCACTCGGAATACACGGAGCTGCTGCGGCGCATGCGGGAGATACCGGGCATCAAGAAGGTGTTCGTCCGCAGCGGCATCCGGTACGACTACATGCTGCAGGACAAGGACAGGTCGTTCTTCAAGGAGCTGGTGCAGTACCACATCTCCGGCCAGCTGAAGGTGGCGCCGGAGCACTGCGTCAGCTCGGTGCTGGACTATATGGGCAAGCCCCATTTCGACGTGTTCCTGAAGTTCTGGCGGCAGTATCAGAAGCTCAACGAGGAGCGGGGCACGGAGCAGTACCTGGTGCCGTACCTTATGTCCAGCCACCCCGGCTGCACCCTCAGCGACGCGGTGGAGCTGGCGGAGCTTCTGCACAAAAACGGCAGAACGCCGGAGCAGGTGCAGGACTTTTATCCCACGCCCGGCACGCTGTCCACCTGCATGTACTACACGGGTATCGACCCGCGGGGCATGTCGGAGGTCTATGTGGCCCGCGACCCCAAGGACAAGGCCATGCAGCGGGCGCTTTTGCAGTGGTCGCGGCCGGAGAAGCGGGCGCTGGTGGTGGAGGCGCTGGAGGAGACGGGCCGCACCGATCTCATCGGCTATGAGAAGAAGTGCCTGATCCGTCCCCGCAAGGGCGAGCCCTACGGCCAGCCTTCGGCAAAGCCTGAAAAACCGGAGAAGCCGGAGCGCCAGCCCCGCCGGAAAAAGGAGACATCCGGCAACCGGGGACGCCGGGGCACGCCCACGGCGAAGCAGCCGGTGCAGAAGGGCAAGATGTCGCCCCGGAAAAAGGCCGCCTTCGCCAAAAAGCGAAACGGGAAATGAGCGAAGAGGCAGCGCCCTGCATAGCGGGGTGCTGCCTCTTTTGTCAGAATGCGCAAACTGATAAAACTTTTGTCGGATTTTATGGAATGTTGTGACGCTTACGACGAAAAAATACTTGTGCTGTAGTGGAATTTCTAATATAATAAAAAGGAAGTGTCAAGATGCCGATATCGGATGTTAAGATTTTGCTAAAATCAGGACGTTCGATGGAAGCGCCGTGCCGCTTCTGCCGTACATGAAACGACACGGCACAAAAATTTTACCGGATGTAAAAGGTGAAAGACGAATGGAAAAAAAGAGGAAAATCAGGTTCATCGTGGTGTGGCTGCTGATCACCGCGGCGTTCCTGGCCGGTTCTCTGCTTGTCCCCGGACACGGCAAGTCGGAGTCGGTGCAGGAGGCCATGCGTGACGCGGTGCTCCACGGGACGAACCGCATCAGCCTGTTTGGGCTGAAGGACGTAAATCCGGCGTACATCTCGTCGCTGGTGGTGGTGGGAGCGATCCTGCTGGCAGCGCTGCTGCTGCGGATCTTCGCCATCCCCCGGTTCAAGATGGTGCCCGGCAAGCTCCAGATGGTGCTGGAGACGGCGGTAGGAATGTTCGACGGCATGGCCAAGGGCAACAGCCCCCACCGCAACAAGTTTCTGGGCGCCTACATTTTCGGCGCAGGCGTGTACATTTTCATCGGCACCCTGTTTGAGCTGTTCGGCTTCCAGGCCATCACCACCAACGGGCACACCATCGCGCTGCCCGCCCCGCTGTCGGACGTGAATGCGGCCATCTCACTGGGCTGCCTGTCCTACGGCGTCATTCTGGTCGGCGGCATCATCGCCAACGGTGCAAAGGGCGCGGGCAAGGCACTGAAGGATTTCTCCCTGCCCATCTCCATGAGCTTCCGTATGTTCGGTGCGCTGCTCAGCGGCCTGCTGGTGACGGAGCTGGTGTACTACTATGTGTCCCTGAGCTTCGTTGTGCCGGTGGTGGTGGGCGTGCTGTTCACGCTGCTCCACGCGCTGATCCAGGCCTACGTGCTGACCACGCTGACCTCCATGTTCTACGGAGAGACTACGGAAAAGCACGCACCCAAGCCCAAGAAAAACAAAAAAATCAAAGCTGAAACTGTAAATAACTGACGGAGGAAAGAGAAACCATGAAAAAGCTGTTCAATAAGAAGGCCTTTGCCCTGCTGCTGTGCCTGGTGCTGGCACTGACCGCCCTGCTCACCGTGACCGCGTTCGCCGATACCGCGCCTGCCGACGGCACCGCCGCCCAGACCGAGGAAACGGCCGACAGCGGTGTAAGCGCCAAGGCCATCGCCTCCGGCATCGCCATCGGTGTGGCCGCCGCCGGCGGCGCCATCGGTATGGGTATGGCCATCGCCAAGTCCGCCGAGGGCATCGCCCGCCAGCCGGAGGCCGAGGGCAAGATCCGTACCACCATGATGCTGGGTCTGGTGTTCCTGGAAACCGCCATCATCTATGCCCTGCTGGTGGTCATCCTGATCATCTTTGTGCTGTAAGGAACGGGGAGAGACGCTATGAATATCCCTCTGAATATTGATTGGCAGCAGATACTGCTGCACTTCTTCAACTTCTCTATTCTGGTGGGCGGGCTGTATCTGCTGCTGTTCAAGCCGGTGAAAGGCTTCATGGCCAAGCGCGAGAAGCACTATGCCGACATGGAGAGCGCCGCGCAGGAGCGGGAGAAGTCCACCGCCGATCTGGAGGCCGCCATGCGCCAGCGCGAGGCGGAGTTCGACGCCGCGCTGGAGGAAAAGCGCGCCGCCGCCGCCAAGGAAGCGGAGAGCTTTGCCCAGCAGCAGCGTGACGCCGCACGGGTGCAGGCGGACAAGATCCTGTCCGATGCCAAGGCCGCCGCGGAGAGCGAGCGCCAGAAGATCGTGGCGGAGGCCAACCGCGAGGCGGTGGCCATTGCCGAGGACGCCATGGAGAAGATCCTGGCAGCCCAGACTGCCAAGGCTTACGACTCCTTTGTGAACGCAGCGGAGGAGGAACACCATGAACACGACTGATGCTCGCCTGACGGCAAGACTGTTCAGCGCCGCGGCGCCGGACAGCGCACAGAAGGCCAAGCTGGAGGACGTGCTGTCGAAGAAATACGGCAAGGCCATTGATCTGGTCTGGCAGGAGGATCGCACCGTTGTGGGCGGCTTCCGCATCGAGCTGGGCACCGAGATCATCGACTGGACGGCGGAGGGTCGCCTGAGCCAGCTGAAGGAAAGGCTGGTGGAGCTGAAGCCCGGCGCCGGTTCCGTGATCCCGCTGATCCGGGACGCCGTGCGCAGCTGGGTGCCGGAGGTATGCGCCCGCGAGGTAGGCAGCGTGCTCACCGTGGCGGACGGCATCGCCTATGTGGGCGGGCTGGAAAACGCCACCTACGGCGAGATCCTGCTGTTCGAGGGCGGCATCCGCGGCATGGTACAGGAGCTGCGCCCCGGCCGCATCGGATGCATCCTGTTTGGCCGCGTGGAGGAGGTCAGCGAGGGCACGGCGGTATACCGCACCGGTAAGACCGCCGGTATCGGCGTGTCCGACGCTATGATCGGCCGCGTGGTGGACGCGCTGGGCGCACCCATCGACGACGCGGGCGACATCCGGGCGGACGAGTACCGCATGATCGAAAGCCCCGCCCCCGGTATCATCGACCGCCAGCCGGTCAACACCCCCATGCAGACCGGTATTCTGTCCATCGATTCCATGTTTCCCATCGGACGCGGTCAGCGTGAACTGATCATCGGCGACCGCCAGACCGGTAAGACCGCTATCGCCATCGACACCATCCTGAACCAGAAGGGCAAGGACATGATCTGCATCTACGTGGCTATCGGCCAGAAGGCCAGCTCCGTGGCGCAGATCGCCGAGCTGCTGCGCCGCCACGATGCCATGAGCTACTCCATCATCGTCTGCGCCGGCGCCGGCGAGTCCGCCTCCATGCAGTACATCGCGCCCTATGCCGGCGCCGCCATCGGCGAGTACTTCATGAACAAGGGCAAGGATGTGCTGATCGTCTACGACGACCTGTCCAAGCATGCCATCGCCTACCGCGCCCTGAGCCTGCTGCTGGGACGTTCTCCCGGCCGCGAGGCCTACCCCGGCGACGTGTTCTATCTGCACTCCCGCCTGCTGGAGCGCGCCGCGCGCCTCAGCGACGAGCGCGGCGGCGGCAGCATGACCGCCCTGCCTATCGTGGAGACACAGGCGGGCGACGTGTCGGCCTACATCCCCACCAACATCATCTCCATCACCGACGGCCAGATCTTCCTGGAGAGCAGCCTGTTCTTCTCCGGACACCGCCCGGCGGTGAACGTGGGTCTGTCCGTGTCCCGTGTGGGCGGCGCGGCGCAGACCAAGGCCATGAAGAAGGCCGTGGGCACCCTGCGCCTCGATCTGGCGCAGTACCGCGAGATGGAGGTGTTCACCCAGTTCTCCAGCGATCTGGACGAGGAGACGAAGAGCCAGCTGGCCTACGGCCAGAGCCTGATGTACATTCTGCGTCAGGGGCGCAGCGCACCGCTGAGCCAGGCGCAGCAGATCGTCACGCTGGTGACGGCTATGGCGCACATCTATCAGCAGGTGCCGGTGGCGCAGGTGTGCCAGCTGCGGGACTTCCTGCTGGGCGAGTTCGCCGTCAGCCGCCAGACGCTGATGCTTCAGCTGGAGCAGGGCGCGGCGCTGACCGACGAGCTGCGCGGGCAGATCAACGACTTTGCAAAGACGGCGCTGGAGAAATTCAAGCGCACAGGCGGGCGGTGAGCGCATGGCGAGCACCAGTGAGATCCGCCGGCGCATCGGAAGCGTGCGGCAGACCCAGAAGATCACCCACGCCATGTATCTGATCTCGCAGGCCAAGCTGCGCAAGGCCAAGCAGGAGCTGGATAACACCCGCCCCTACTTTCAGGCGCTGCAAACGGAGATCGGCCGCGTGTTCAACGCCGACAGCACCATCGAGAGCCGCTATCTGATCCCGGCAGACCCCAACACAAAGCCCCTGCCCGGCGTGCCGGCGTGTCTGCTGATCACGGCGGACAAGGGACTGGCCGGCGCCTATAACCAGAATGTCATCCGCCAGGGGCAGCAGCTCATGGCGGAGCATCCGGGCACGGCGCTGTATGTGGTGGGCGAATACGGCCGCCGCTGGTTCGCCCAGCGGGGCGTGCCCGTGGAAAAGAGCTTTCTCTACACGGCGCAGAACCCCACGCTGGACAGGGCACGGCATATTGCCGAGCTGCTGCTGGATCGCTTTGACGCGGGCGAGATCAACTCCGTCTGGATCATCTATACCGACATGAAGAACGGTCTGGAGGCCACGGTGCATCAGGCGCAGGTCATGCCCCTGCACCGGGAGCGCTTCCACGCGGCAACGGCGGCGACCGCCGGCGACGCGGTGTATGAGTTCGTGCCCAGCGCCAAGGCGGTGCTGGACAACGCCGCCCGCAGCTGCCTGACCGGATACATTTACAGCGCGCTGGTGGACAGCTTCTGCAGCGAGCAGAGCGCCCGCATGACCGCCATGAACGCGGCGGATCAGAACGCGGAGGAGCTGCTGAAGGATCTGTCCGTCCAGTTCAACCGGGCGCGCCAGGCCGCCATCACCCAGGAGATCACCGAAGTCTCCGCCGGTGAGCGCGCCCAGCGCAGTAAGAAAGAAAAGGAGGGCTGACCTCAATGAAACAAGGTATTATCACGGGTATTTCCGGCCCCGTGATCGACGTACAATTCCCTGAAGGGAGCCTGCCCGCCATCAACGAGGCACTGACCGTGGAAGCCAACGGCCAGCGCTACACCATGGAGGTGGAGCAGCATCTGGAGAACAAGACCGTCCGCTGCGTCATGATGGCAGGCAGCGACGGGTTGGGCCGCGGCCTGACCGTCACCGCCACTGGCCACGGCATCGTGGTGCCTGTGGGCGAAAAGACGCTGGGGCGCATGTTCAACGTGCTGGGCGATCCCATCGACGGCGAGCCGCCGGTGGACGAGAGCGTTCCCCGGTGGGAGATCCACCGCGCCGCCCCTACCTTCGCCGAGCAGATGCCCGCCGCCGACATTCTGGAGACGGGTATCAAGGTCATCGACCTGATCGAGCCGTACCCCAAGGGCGGCAAGATCGGTCTGTTCGGCGGCGCCGGCGTGGGCAAGACCGTGCTCATTCAGGAGCTGATCCACAACGTGGCCATGGAGCACGGCGGCTATTCCATCTTCACCGGCGTGGGCGAGCGCAGCCGCGAGGGTAACGACCTCTGGGGCGAGATGCGCGAGTCCGGCGTGTCCGACAAGACCGCCCTGGTGTTCGGCCAGATGAACGAGTCCCCCGGCGTCCGTATGCGCGTGGCGCTCAGCGGCCTGACCATGGCGGAGTATTTCCGCGACGAGGAGCACAAGGACGTGCTGCTGTTCATCGACAACATCTTCCGTTTCGTGCAGGCGGGCAGCGAGGTGTCCACCCTGCTGGGACGTATGCCCTCCGCCGTGGGTTATCAGCCCACGCTGGCCGGCGAGATGGGCGCTTTGCAGGAGCGCATCACCTCCACCAAGAACGGCTCTGTCACCTCCGTGCAGGCGGTGTATGTGCCCGCCGACGACCTGACCGACCCCGCCCCGGCTACCACGTTCTCTCATCTGGACGCCACCACGGTGCTCAGCCGTAAGATCGCCGAGCAGGGTATCTATCCCGCCGTGGATCCGCTGGAGTCCACCTCCCGCATTCTGGAGCCGGACATCGTGGGCGAGGAGCACTACAACATCGCCCGCGCCGTCCAGTCCACCCTGCAGAAGTACCGGGAGCTGCAGGACATCATCGCCATCCTGGGTATGGAGGAGCTTAGCGACGAGGACAAAAAGACCGTCGCCCGCGCCCGCCGCATCCAGCGCTTCCTGTCCCAGCCCTTCTATGTGGCCGAGAAGTTCAGCGGCGCTCCCGGCGTGTTCGTGCCCCTGCACGAGACGCTGCGCGGCTTCAAGGAGATCCTCTCCGGCGCCATGGACGACTATCCCGAGGCGGCCTTCTTCAACGCCGGCACCATTGACGACGTGAAGCGCAAGGCCGAGCAGCTGAAGAAAGGCGGCATGTGATGGCCGCCGCGTTTCAGCTGGATGTGCTGGCCGCCAGCGTGCCCTTCTTCCGGGGCAAGTGCGTGTCGGTGGTGATCCCCACCACCGATGGCGAATACGGCGTGCTGGCTGGCCACTGCAACACAGTGGGCGCCGTTACCGCCGGCGAGCTGCAATTTGAGACGGAGGAGGGCGAGCACCGCCGGGCGGCCGTGGCACAGGGACTGTTCAAGATCGACGGCGACCGGGTGCTCCTGCTGCTGGACGCCGCCGAGCGTCCGGAGGACATCGACGTGAACCGCGCTCTCCGCGCCCGGGAGGAAGCGGAGGAGGCGCTGCGTCAGAAGCGCAGCATGGCGGAGTATCAGCTGGCGCAGGGCAACCTCGCCCGTGCGCTGAACCGCCTCCGCGTCAGCGGGAAAATGTGAGCAAAATGCCCGCCCCGAAAGGGGCGGGCATTGCAGCTTGCCAAAAAACCATTCTGTCATTCCGAGGAGTACCCAAGGGCACTTGCTTTGCGGCGCGAAGCGACTGGGAATCCGTAATCTTTTAGCCGCAAATTCGCATGAAAACGCAAAAATCGTGCATTTTGGAAACGGATTGCCGCGCCAGTCTGTACCCCAAGGGCACTTGCTTCGCGGCGCGCACTGGCTCGCAATGACAGACTTTTTCGACAGTCTCAAATGCCCGCCCCGAATGGGGCGGGCATTGTTATTCACAGCACCTTGCTGAGGAAGTCCTGAAGCCGGGGATCCTGCGGATGGTCGAAGATATCGCTGGGGGAGCCCTCCTCCAGGATCTTGCCGTCGGCCATGAATACCACCCGGTCGGCCACCTCGCGGGCGAAGCCCATTTCGTGGGTGACGACCGCCATGGTCATGCCGTCCTTGGCCAGATCCCGCATGAGATCCAGCACCTCGCCCACCATTTCGGGGTCGAGAGCGGAGGTAGGCTCGTCAAAAAGCATGACCTCCGGATCCATAGCCAGCGCCCGGACGATGGCAATACGCTGCTTCTGACCACCGGAGAGCATGTTGGGATACTCGTCGGCCTTATCGGACAGACCGATACGCTCCAGCAGGGCGCGCGCCTGGGCTTCCGCCTCGGCGGGGGTCTTTTTCTTCAGCGTTACCGGCGCCAGCGTGATGTTCTGGAGCACGGTCTTGTGGGGAAACAGGTTGAAATGCTGGAACACCATGCCCATCTTCTGGCGGTGGAGGTCGATGTTCACCGACTTGCTGGCCAGATCCACGCCGTCGAAGAAGATGGCACCGGAGGTAGGCTCCTCCAGCATGTTCAGGCTGCGCAGCAGCGTGGACTTGCCGGAACCGGAGGGGCCGATGATGGCCACCACCTCGCCCTTGTGGATGTCCAGGTCACAGCCGTCCAGCGCGTGAACGGTGCCGCGGTTGTACTCCTTGACCAGCTTTTTCACGGAGATGAGAACTTTACTGCTTGTCGCCACGGCGCATTCTCCTTTCTATGGCCTCGATCGCTTTGGAGGCGGGGTAGTTGATGCAGAAGTAGACCAGCGCGGCCAGCACGTAGGGCGCCAGCGTGATGTAGCTGTTGCCGGAGACGGTCTGGGCGGTGTACATGATCTCCGCCATGCCCAGCACGGAGCAGATGGAGGATTCCTTCACCATGGTGACCACCTCGTTGGCCAGAGCGGGGAGGACGTTCTTGATGGCCTGGGGCAGCACCACCAGACGCATGGACTGCCAGCTGCTGAGACCCAGAGAGCGGGCGGCCTCGGTCTGCCCCTTATCCACGGCCAGTATACCGGCGCGGAATATCTCGGCCACGTATGCCGAGCTGTTCAGCGCCAGCGCCACCACGCCGGGGATAAAGCGGTTGACGGCGATAAAGCCGAACAGGAGTGTACGGGGCAGGGTGATGTAGTGGAACAGTCCGAAGTAGATGATGGACAGCTGCACCAGCATGGGGGTGGAACGGAACACGGCGATATACGCGCCGGCGAACCACTTGATGGGCTTGACCTTGCTCAGCCGCATCATAGCCAGCAGCAGAGCGGGGATCACAGCCAGCAGCACGGATACCACCGCCAGCAGCAGGGTGTATTCAAAGCCGCGGACGAAGGCAGAGCCGTACTTGGGCAGGAACGAGAAGTTAAAGAAGTTGGTGTTGTCCATGTTGACAAACAGATCATTCCACGACATAGACGAGACATCCTTTCAAAAGTTCTGATACAGAGCGCAAGCGTGCAAAGCCGGGGCTTTGCACGTTTGCGGTAGTTGGCGGGGTTATCAGCCCACGTAGCTCAGACCCACGTTGCCGTCCAGCACCAGCAGGTCGATGGTGCCGTTCTTCAGCTCAGTGACCAGAGTGGGGACCAGAGACTCCAGAACCATGCCGTTGGCAGCATCGGGGAACATGTCGGCGGCAGCCATGGCCTTGGTGGTGTTCTTCTGGGCGCCGATGATGACGGAGGCCTGGTTGATATCGTCAACGGTCTTGTACTTGTCGGCGTTGGCAGCCTTCACCAGAATGACGGGAGGCAGATCGGTGTAGTAGGGGTCGGAGAAGTCGCAGGCCAGAGCACGCTCCTCGGTGTACTCGCAGGCGGCCAGCACCATGTCGAAGTCGCCGTTGCTCAGGGAGGTCACCAGGTTATCGAAGTTCATGGACTCGATCTGCAGCTCCATACCCATGGACTCGGCGATGTACTTGCCCACTTCCACGTCGATGCCGGCGTACTCGGTCATAGCGGCATCAGCGAAGAACTCGTAGGGGGGATAGTCGGGGCTGGTGCCCATGACCAGAACGGGCTTGTCGCTGGCAGCGGCATCCTTATCGGCGGCAGCCAGATCGGAGGACACGGAATCGGGGGTGTACGTCTCCTGAGAGGCGACCTTGTTCTCGATCTCCTTGATGAGCGCGCCGTCGTTGGCGGTCAGCTCGGCGATGGCCTTGTTGATGCCCTCCAGCAGACCCTTGGGGTCGCCCTTCTGCACCAGAACGCGATAGGGCTCTGTCTCGCCCCAATCCACCACGTTCTCCAGAACCACCAGAGAATCGTCGGTGTCGGCGGCGGCGTCATCCTTCTTGGTGTCGTCAGCCTTCTGGCCGCAGGCCACCAGGCTCAGCGCCATGACCAGCGTCAGCAGCATTGCCATAAACTTTTTCATGTTACTTACTTCCTTTCAAATTATGTATGGTTCTATACCGTGAATCGGAATATAGACGTGTATTTCGGAGGAGTTCCTCCTGACAGTGGCTACTATACACCGTGCATGCATAAATGTCAACATGTTTTTGCATAAAAAATCGATGTAAAGGCGAATTTGTACAAACGGTACATGGGAAAACGGGGTAAAATGCGGCTCTGATTGTGCAGAATGGCAATACTACGCCGCGCATAAATGAATAAATATGCAAATATGCTGAATGAAACAGAAACGCCAGCCGAAAGGCTGGCGTTTCAGCTTGTCAAAAAAGTCCGAACGGACTTTTTTGACAAGCTGAGGCAAAATCGCAAAATAAAAAACAGTATTTTATTTTGCGATTTTGGTCGCTGCGGCGGGTGATTGAACGCGAAAGGGAACCCTGACGGTTCCCTTTCACACTATCCTTCCCTCCGATACTTGTAACCGGGCAGGTTTTTTGACAGACTGAGAAACGCCAGCCGAAAGGCTGGCGTTTCTTCTACAAAAGAAAGGGGGATCATGAAGAAGTTTCTGCTTACATGTCGATAAGACGAGCGGCGTAGAGGTAGGTGCGGGCGTAGTAGCTCTCGTACAGGGAGCTGATGATCACGCCGCTGCTGGTGCTGGAGTGGATAAACTGCCCTCCGCCCAGATAGATGCCCACATGACCGATGCCGCTGCCGCCGGTGGCGAAGAACACCAGATCGCCGGGAGCGCGCTCCGCGGTGGTCACGCTGCGGCACATGCGGTACTGGCTGGTAGCGCCGTGGGGCAGACTGATGCCGAAGGCGCCGAACACCTTCATGGTGAAGCCGGAGCAGTCGATACCGCTGCGGCTGGTGCCGCCATAGCGGTACGGGGTGCCCAGATAGCTGTACGCCTCGGCGATGACATCCTCCAGCAGGGTGTTGGTGGCGGCGGTGCCCTCGTAATCCTCGTAGCGCACGGGCTGGCAGTACTCGGACAGGACGTAGCCGGTATCGCTGCCGTAGGCCACCTGATACCACTCATCGTCCACTATGTCCAGCAGACGGGCGGCCTTGCCATCAAAGATGATGCGCAGGCGCTGCGCGTCGGTGCTGGGTTCGGCGCGGAGAGAGATGTAGGAATTGCAGTCCACCAGAACGCCGGTGTTTTCCTTCAGGAAGTTCTCCTTGCGGAGCGCCTCCGTCTCCTGCACCAGCGCCTGAGCGGAAAGCTGGGTCAGGGACAGCGTATCGCCGTCCAGCAGGCCGGCCTCCTCCGCCAGACGCAGACCGTCGCCGGTCTGAAGGGCGGTAGCGGAGCCGGACACAACACCGCTTTCGGCCAGCGCTTCTACGGCAGCCGTATAGCCGGCGGTGTTGATGGGCGTCGTCTCCTCCGCGTTGGCGGCGGTGACGGCTCCGGAGAAAAGCAGCAGACTGGACAGACCCAGCGCTGCGATCTGTTTTCCAAACATGGGCATTACCTTCCATTGCATTGATTTCGCCGGGGGTAAGGCACCCGACAGATGATACTATATCACAACTCTATCAAAAAAGCTACATAAAAATTACAAATTGGAAACAAAATTTTCAGAACGGTAATAAGTTGGCTGGAATATTGCAATATTTGCACGAGCTGTGCTATAATGGATGCAAAAAATGCGGAGGTGATACGGTGGAACCGTTGCAATATGAGGAGAGAGGCTACCTGAAGGAGCCGTTTCGCCTGTTCCATCTGGCGGATGGACGGGGCGAATACATTGAATATCACTACCACGCCTTTCATAAGATCATTATCCTGCTGGCGGGAAAGGCCGGCTACGCCGTGGAGGGCGAACGCTACGAGCTGAGCCCCGGCGACTTCGTGCTGGTGGGGCGCGGCAGCATCCACCGGCCTGTGGTGGCGGCGGGGGACTACTACGAGCGGATGATCCTGTACATCGCGCCGGAATACCTGCGGTCGCTGACGGCGGGGGACTGCGATCCCTCGGAGTGCTTCCGGCGGGCGCAGGAGACATTTCAATATGTATACCGGGACGAGAACGGCAGCCGGGTCAGGCCGCTGTTTCAGGCGCTGGCAGAGACGATCCGGCAGGGCGGCTACGGTGCGGCGCTGCTGGCGCAGGCGCAGTTCACCGAGCTGATGGTGGAGGTGAACCGTGTTGTCCGGGGCGGGCACCGGGTGGGCGCCGCCGGGGGAGACAGCAAGGTGATCTCCCTGCTGCAATACCTGAACCTGCACCTGACAGAGCCGCTGACCATCGACCAGCTGGCGGAGCGGTTCTACATCAGCAAGTACCACATGATGCGGCGGTTCCGGCAGGAGACGGGGTATTCCGTTCACGGCTACCTGACGGAGAAGCGGCTGCTGCTGGCGCAGCAGCTGCTGGCGCGGGGCTGCACCCCGGCGGAGGCCGCGGTGCAGGCGGGGTATCAGGACTATTCCACCTTTTCCCGCGCCTATAAGAAGCAGTTCGGGCGCAGCCCCTCGGCGGATGCGGAGAAGGAGCACGATTTGCAAGTAACTACGCAAGATTTATGATTTACATTGCGTAAAATGCCCATATAATAGAAAACGGAAATTCTCACTGCGAGTTGTAGAGGAGGTCATTATGAAGAAATTCCTGAAAAACTACTGGTTTATCCTGTGCATGCTCACCGGTATCGTGGGCGGTTGCCTGGTGGGCGCGTTCGCGCCGGAGTTCGGCGGCAAGATCGAATTCCTGGGCACGCTGTTCATCAACATGATGTTCTGCGTGGTGGTGCCCATGGTGTTCTGCTCCATAGCCTCCGCCATTGCCAACATGAAGAGCGTGAAGCGCGCCGGTAAGATCATGGGCGTGACCATCGCCACGTTCCTTGTCACCGCCGCCATCGCCGGTGTGCTGATGTACATCGTCTGCCGCATCGTTCCCCTGGTGGACGGCAGCTATACCATCGTGGAGGGCGAGGTCGGCGAGGCGCTGGGCTTCGGCGACATGATCGTAAACTTCTTTACGAAGCCCGACTTCGCGGAGCTGCTGAGCCGCCGCGCCATCCTGCCCCTGATCGTGGCGGCGGTGCTGTTCGGCTTCGGCATCCAGATGAACGGCGGCCCGGAGACAAGGACCGCAAAGCTTCTGGAGGATATCACGGGCTGCATCATGAAGACAGTGAAGCTCATCACCTTCTATGCGCCCATCGGCTTCTTCGGCTTCTTCGCCAACCTGGTGGCCACCTACGGGCCTGAGCTGGTGAAGGATTACAGCCGCACGCTCATTATTTACTATGTCATGAGCTTCGCCTACATGTTCATCTTCTTCCCCCTCTATGCCCGGTTCGGCGGCGGCAAGGGCGGCGCAAAGCTGATGCTCTCCAAGCTGTTCCGCCCGGCGGCGGTGTCCTTCGGCACCTGCTCCAGCGTGGCTACCATCCCTACCAACATGGAGGTGGCGGAGGAATCCGGCATCAGCAAGGACGTCAGCGACATCGTGCTGCCGCTGGGCGCCACCATGCACATGGACGGCTCTGCCATGTCCGCCATCATCAAGGTGGCGTTCCTGTTCGGTGTGTTCGGCCTGGACTTCTCCACGGATAAGGCGATCCTGGCCATCATCGTGGCGGTGTTCTCCTCCGTGGCCATGAGCGGCATCCCCGGCGGCGGCGGCACCGGCGAGCTGGTGGTGTGCACCATCTTCTTCCCCGACCATCTGGCCATCGCCTATCCCATCGCGCTGGCTATCGGCAATCTGGTGGATCCCCCGGCCACCATGGTCAACGCCGCAGGCGACTATGTGGTGTCCTTCATCGTGTCCCGCTATGTGGACGGCAAGGACTGGCTGCAAAAGAAGCTGCACGGCAAGACCGAAGCGTAACAGCATATAAAGAGCAAAAAGAGAGCGTCACCAGTCGGTGACGCTCTCTTTTTGCGTATAACGGAGGGTCAAACCATCCGGCAGCTCTCGCAGTCCTCGCAGGCGGGGAACTTGCTCTTGTCGTAGGCGATGCCGTTTTTGTCGTAGTAGTCCTTCACGGCGGACTTCACGGCCTCCTCTGCCAGCACGGAGCAGTGCAGCTTGTGGGCGGGCAGACCGCCCAGCGCGTCCACGACCTCTTTGTTGGTCAGCGCCAGCGCATCCTCGATGCTCTTGCCCTTGATCATCTCCGTGGCCATGGAGCTGGAGGCGATGGCGCTGCCGCAGCCGAACGTCTCGAACTTCACGTCCTCGATCTTGCCGTCCTTGATCTTCAGATACATCTTCATGATGTCGCCGCACTTGGCGTTGCCCACCTCGCCTACGCCGTCGGCGTCCGCGATCTCGCCCACGTTCCGGGGGTGCATGAAGTGATCCATCACAGTATCGGTATACAAAGCCATAATCAACGCTCCTTTACATTACAGAATGAATTTCCGTTTGCCGGACTCCAGATCCTTCCACATGGGGGACATGCTCCGCAGGTACTCCACGATGCCAGGTACCTTTTCCAGAATGTAGTCCACCTGCTCCTCCGTGGTGTCGTGGCACAGGCTCAGCCGCAGGGAGCCGTGGGCGACCTCGTGGGGGCGGCCGATGGCCAGCAGCACATGGCTGGGGTCAAGGGAGCCGCTGGTGCAGGCGCTGCCGGAGCTGGCGCAGATGCCCGCCGCGTCCAGAAGCAGCAGAAGGCTCTCGCCCTCGATGCCCTCAAAGCAGAGGTTCACGTTGCTGGGTAGGCGGTGTACCGGGTCGCCGTTCAGGGCGCTGTGGGGGATCTTGCTCAATCCAGCGATCAGCTTGTCCCGCAGCTTCGTCAGGCGCACGGTGTCCTCGTCGATGTGACCGCAGGACTCCTCCAGCGCCGCTGCCAGACCCATGATGCCGGGGATGTTCTCCGTGCCGGCGCGCTTGCCGCGCTCCTGCGCGCCGCCCTCGATGATGTTGGTCAGGGGGATGCCCTGCCGGGCGTACAGCACGCCCACACCCTTGGGGCCGTGGAACTTGTGGCCGGACAGGGACAGCATGTCGATGTTCTGCT
>ERZ857745.2671-NODE-2671-length-18582-cov-4.979921_pt1 | contig 18582 bp, 14 predicted proteins | sample MGYA00519699_ERZ857745 | MGnify/ENA primary metagenome ERZ857745 (study PRJEB31778, sample SAMEA3449357) | human gut metagenome | biome: human gut; feature: human-associated habitat; material: faeces | place: United Kingdom | collected 2010/2012 ...
AAAAAATTACAATTAAAGGCGGTTTCTATTCAGAGACCGCCTTTTTGTATGCCCTTCATTCCTACATTTTTCCCTAAAACTTTGGAAGTTACGAGGGAAAAACGTATCTTTGCGGCAAATTAAAAATAACATTAAAAATAAAACAATATGGATGTAGCTATAAATAAAATAACAACAACAATAACTGTTCCGCAAGTTGATTTCAAGTTATTAAAGGAACTGGCAAAGAAGTTTGGATGGGTTATTCAAGCCGAAAAGAAAAGTGGCATTGAAGAAGCCATGGAAGATGTTAAAGCAGGCAGAGTATTTCATGCAAAAGATGCTCACGATTTAATCAAACAGTGCTTGTATTTCTTTTCTTCTGTGCTTTCGGGTATTGAGGAGGAGGCAAGTGCGCGTGGCTATCGTGTGATGGTGGCGCAGAGCAATGAGCGATATGATAAGGAAGTGGCAATCTGCGAGGACTTCTATAAGAATAAAGTGTGCGGCATTATCGTTTCACAGGCGAAGGATACCATGCGCTATGCGCATTTCCAAAGATTGATGGACAATGGCGTGCCATTGGTGTTCTATGACAGAATCTGTACTGGTGTGAACTGTTCGCGCGTAGTGGTGGACGACTACATGGGTGCCTTTACGGCTGTAACCCATCTCATCGACTCAGGCTGCAAGAGGATAGCTTTCTATGGCTCGCCCATGAACCTTGAAATATCCAAGAACAGATATAATGGTTATCATGATGCCTTGGTGAAGCATGGCTTGGAAGAAATACCCTCCTATGTACAAATCTGTGACAACAGAGGGCAGGCAGAGGCGGATGGAAAACAGACCGGATGCTTTCTTTGCGGTGAATGATGATACTGCCATCGGTATTCTCTATACCGCGAAACGTATGGGATTCCGAGTGCCTGAGGAAGTCAGCGTCTGTGGATTCACCAACGGCCAGCGAGCCGTGGCTTGCGATCCTATGTTGACCACTGTCGACCAGCGAGGAGTGGCAGTAGGAGAGGAGGCTGTCAACATCCTTATCGGACAGGTGGAAGGTTCTATCCCGATGAATGAGGTGGAGAAGAGAGTGATAAGAACCAAACTCGTGGTTCGTGGTACGACAAGATAAAAGAAATCAATAAAACAATAAAAAATATGATGACAAAACCTAATCTGAGTTTCTGGAAACTCTGGAACTTGAGTTTCGGATTCTTCGGGGTACAGATAGCCTACGCTCTTCAGAGCGCCAACATCTCCCGAATCTTTGCAACGTTGGGTGCTGACCCACACAATCTGAGTTATTTCTGGATTCTCCCTCCACTGATGGGAATCCTGGTGCAACCCATTGTCGGAACCTTGAGCGACAAGACATGGTGCCGTTTCGGCCGACGAATTCCTTATCTCTTTGTGGGAGCTACGCTGGCTGTCTTGGTGATGTGTCTTTTGCCTAATGCCGGTTCGTTTGGCCTGACGGTTGGCGGTGCGATGATTTTTGGATTGATAGCCCTGATGTTTCTCGATACAAGCATCAATATGGCGATGCAACCTTTCAAGATGTTGGTGGGCGACATGGTGAATGAGAAACAGAAGACGAAGGCTTACTCCATTCAGAGTTTCCTCTGCAATGCGGGTTCGATAGCCGGTTATATATTCCCCTTCCTTTTTGCCTTCTTGGGCATCAAAAACTATGCCGAGAAAGGTGTTGTGCCCGACTCTGTGATCTGGTCGTTCTATGTGGGCGCAGCCATCCTTATCCTCTGTGTCATCTATACCACGATGAAGGTGAAGGAGTGGAATCCGCAGGAATACGCCAAGTATAATGGAGTTACCGAAGATGCCGAGAAGAAGGAAGAAGGCAAGGCCGACTGGATAAGCCTTCTGAAGAACGCTCCCTCTACCTTCTGGAAGGTGGGACTGGTGCAGTTCTTCTGCTGGGCAGGCTTCCTCTATCTGTGGAACTATTCTACGGGTGCCATTGCCGAGACCGTATGGAATACTACCGATGCCAGCACCAAGGCATTCCAGGATGCCGGCGACTGGGTGGGCATTCTCTTTGCCGTTCAGGCTGTGGGCAGTGTGCTGTGGGTGGTAGTGCTTCCCCAGTTCAAGAGTTCCAAGATGGCTTATGCGGTCAGCCTGATTATCGGTGGTGTGGGCTTTGCCCTTATCCCATTCCTGCACGACAAGTACCTGCAGTTCATTCCGTTCCTGATGATTGGTGCAGGCTGGGCAGCTATGTTGGCGATGCCTTTCACCTTTGTCACCAATGCTTTGCAGGGTTATGGACACATGGGTGCTTACCTCGGACTCTTCAACGGCACTATCTGTATTCCTCAGATTGTGGCAGCCCTCTGTGGCGGACACGTATTGTGGGTGGTAGGCTCTCACCAGAGTGACATGATGATAGTGGCAGGTGTGCTGCTGATATGTGGAGCTTTGGCTGTTTCCCTCATCAAGGAAAAGCATGTGACGCAAAAAGCATAATAAGCGCAACCGATTGCGCAACATTTTGGCATCTTTTGTGCAAGAAATTAATTGTATGTAGTAAAGAAATGACTAATTTTGTACCATAAATAACAATCTTATAATATCTTATGGTGTTTCGTTTTAATATAGAATACAAAACGGTTTATGGCGAGAATCTTGTCTTGAACCTGAACATGGACAACGAAGAGGTTCATAACAGCTTGGGAACTACAGACGGGCTTCACTGGTCGTGCGATCTGGATGTGACTCCCAAGACTAAGAACATTACCTATTATTATAGTGTAGAACGTGATGGCGTTTGTATCAAGAAGGAATGGCAGGTGGTGAAGCATCAGCTGAATGTGACAGCCGAGCGTGCCAATGATTATACCATCTATGATCACTGGCGTGACATTCCTGAGGATTCTTACCTCTACAGCAGCGCCTTCACCGACTGTATCAACCATCAGCAGCTTGCAGAGGTGAAGGATAATACCTTTGCCAAGACCATCAGACTGATAGTCCGTGCTCCACAGTTGAGAGAAGGTGAGCGCCTGGTACTGATAGGTTCTGATCCTCTTGTAGGAGCCTGGGACGTAAAGCGTGCTGTGCCTATGGTGGAACAGGCGTACAATGAATGGACGGTGGATATCAATGCCGAGGCTTTGGCTGTCAATTACTTGGAGTTTAAGTTTGTAGCACTGAACGACAAGAATAGCACCGAAGCATGGGAAACAGGTTACAACCGTAGTGTGGAAATCCCTGAGATGAAGGCCGGTTCGGTTGTATCTTACGAGTTGAGCCAGTCGTTCTTGGAGCGCTGGAACCGTAAGTTTGCCGGAACATTGGTTCCAGTTTTCTCACTTCGCAGCAAGAAGAGTGCGGGTATAGGCGACTTCGGAGACCTGAAGAGTATGATCGACCTGGTGGCAAAGACTGGACAGAAGGTGCTTCAGTTGTTGCCTATCAACGATACGACCATCACTCACACCTGGACAGACTCTTATCCCTACAGCTGTATCAGCGTGTTTGCCATTCATCCACAGTATGCCGACCTGCAGGCTCTGCCCGAGCTTGAGGATGCCAAGGCTCGTGCTGAGGCTGAGAAGACAAGAGCAGAACTCAATGCCCTGCCCCAGATAGATTATGAGAAGGTAAATGATTTCAAGATAACGTACCTGCACCAAATCTTCAATCAGGAAGGTGAAAAGATGATGAAGAGTGCCGAATATCAGGCATTCTTCCAGGAAACAGAACAGTGGCTGGTGCCTTATGCACAATATTCTTGTCTGCGCGACAAGTATGGCACTGCTGATTTCTCAAAGTGGCCCGACCACAATGCTTGGGACGAGAAAGACCGCAAGGCACTGGTCAACCCAAGAACAAAGGCCTACAAGGAGGTGGAGTTCTTCTACTTCGTACAGTTTGTGCTGAACACACAGATGAAGGCTGCTCACGAGCATGCCATGGCCAAGGGTGTCATCCTGAAGGGTGATATTCCTATCGGTGTGAACCGTTTTGGATGTGATGTGTGGACAGAGCCTAAGTACTTCAACCTCGACGGACAGGCTGGAGCTCCACCTGACGATTTCTCTGTGAATGGTCAGAATTGGGGATTCCCTACCTACAACTGGTATGAGATGCTGAAAGACGACTGTCAGTGGTGGACACGTCGATTCCAGAATATGTCGAAGTTCTTTGATGCTTATCGTATCGACCACGTGCTGGGCTTCTTCCGTATATGGGAGATTCCTATTGACTCTGTTCATGGTCTGCTCGGACAGTTTGCTCCTGCACTCGGCATGACAGCTGACGAGATTCGCTCGTATGGTCTTAACTTCCAGCAGGACAGATTCACCCGTCCATTTATCACCGACTGGGTGCTCGACCGTGTGTTCCATGAGCGTGCTGACGAGGTGAAGCAAAAGTATCTGGACCGTTTGGATGATGAGCGTTATCAGTTGAAGGCAGAGGTGGATACCCAGATAAAGGTGGAGGCTCTCTTTGAGGGAGTGACCGATGAGAAGGAAATATGGCTTCGCGACGGACTCTATTCTCTGATCAGCGATGTACTCTTTGTTCGCGACCATCGTAATCCGGGATTGTATCACCCACGTATCTCTGCTCAGTTCGACTTTATCTTCGAATCACTTTATGACAATGACAAGGCTGCGTTCAATCGTCTTTATAACGATTACTTCTATCGTCGCAACAACCAGTTCTGGTACGAGGAGGCGATGAAGAAGTTGCCTAAGTTGGTTCAGGCTACTCGTATGTTGGTTTGTGCCGAAGACCTTGGTATGGTGCCAGATTGTGTGCCATGGGTGATGAACGAATTGAAGATGTTGGGACTTGAGTTGCAGAGTATGCCTAAGGATCCAAGTGTGAAGTTTGGGCATCTGAGCCGCAATCCTTATCGTTCGGTTTGTACCATCTCAAGTCACGATATGCCTACGCTTCGCCAGTGGTGGGACGAGGACATTCAGCGCACGCAAGAGTATTATAATACGATGCTCTATCGCCAAGGACCAGCACCTCATCCGCTGCCAGGATGGCTCGCGCAGGATATCATCTCGCGCCATCTCACATCGCCCTCTATGCTCTGTATTCTGAGCATTCAGGACTGGCTTGCCATCAACGAGCATCTACGTTTGCCCGATGCCAATGCCGAGCGTATCAATATCCCGGCCAATCCTAAGCATTACTGGCGCTATCGCATGCACCTCAGCATAGAGGACCTGGCGGCTAACAAGGAATTTATGGACAGTGTGACAGAGCTTGTTGCGCAGTCTGGAAGAAACTAATGCAAACGTTTGCACGATATGCAAAAAAGAAATACCCTCCTAAAATTTGGAGGGTATTTTTCTTTTTTGTATATTTGCAATGTCTAACCAAAAGACTTACTTTTACTGACAAACAATAGCAGAACAAGGCAAACTGCAGAACAAGGCAAGCAACAACTGAAAAAGACAAAATAACACTGGACAATATGAAGAAATTGAATGTTTTAGTAGTAGGTCTGCTGCTGCCACTCTTGGCGGCAGCGCAGACCGTTAAATCGCCCAATGGCAATGTATCGGTAACATTCTCTCTGACTGGTAATGGACAGCCTACCTACGAGATGAGTTATAAGGGCAAGACAGTATGTAAACCCTCACACCTCGGACTGGAGCTTGCCAAGGACAAGCATGCCAGCAAGGGTATGACGGAAACCAATCTGATGGACGGATTCACCGAAACAGGAAGCAAGACCTCTTCTTTTGATGAGACATGGAAGCCTGTATGGGGTGAGACTGCTACCATTTGCAACAATTATAACGAAATGGAGGTAAACCTGAATCAGGCTTCTTCCAACCGTAACATCACCATTCGCTTCCGCGTATATGATTATGGTATGGGTCTGCGCTATGAGTTCCCACAGCAGGAATCGCTCAACTATTTCGTCATTCAGGAAGAGCACACCCAGTTTGCCATGGCAGGCGACCATACTGCCTATTGGATTCCTGGCGACTACGACACTCAAGAGTATGAATATCAGATTACTCCTCTGACAGGCATCCGTCCTGTTATCGCCAAGAACCGCGAATCATACAAAAGCAACTCTTCCACCACCGTCTTCTCTGACACAGGTGTGCAGACCTCTCTCCAGATGAAGACCAAGGACGGACTTTATATCAATATCCATGAGGCTGCCTGTCTGGATTATCCTACGATGCACCTCAATCTGGATGAAAAGACACTGACCTTTGAGTCATGGTTGACACCTGATGCGGTAGGCAGAAAGGGATTCATCCAGACTCCTTTCAACACACCATGGCGTACCGTGCTGGTGAGTGATGATGCACGTGATATGCTTTCCTGCAAACTGACACTCAACCTCAACGAGCCTTGCAAGATAGAGGATACTTCATGGATTCATCCTACTAAGTACTGCGGTGTGTGGTGGAACATGATTGTAGGCACTAAAACATGGAGTTATACCAACGACCTGCCTTCTGTTCGCCTTGGTGTGACCGACTATAGCAAGTGCAAGCCTAATGGAACACATGGGGCTACCAATGAAGAAGTGAAGCGCTATATCGACTTTGCTGCAAAGAATGGTTTGCAGGAAGTGTTGGTAGAAGGATGGAACGAAGGTTGGGAAGACTGGTTCGGTCATCAGAAACTTGATGTCTTCGACTTTGTGACTCCTTATCCTGATTTCGATATCAAGATGCTCAACGAATATGCTCATTCCAAGGGCGTGAAACTGATGATGCATCATGAGACTTCTGCCGCAGCTCTTAACTATGAGCGTCACTTGGAGAATGCCTTCCAGCTGATGAACAAGTATGGTTATGATGCCGTGAAGACCGGTTATGTGGGCGATATCATCCCAAGAGGCGAATATCACTACAGCCAGTTGATGAACAATCACTACCAGCGTGTCGTTGAGACGGCTGCCAAACATCACATCATGGTGAATGCTCACGAGGCTACACGTCCTACAGGTATCTGCCGTACATGGCCAAACCTGGTGGGCAACGAGAGCGCAAGAGGTACTGAGTATGAGGCTTTTGGTGGAAGTGTAAGCTATCACACCGTGATGCTGCCATTCACCCGTCTGCAGGGAGGACCTATGGACTATACTCCAGGTATCTTCGAGACCAAACTGTCGGAGTGGAGCAACAATCAAAGTTATGTGCACACCACTCTCTGTGGTCAGCTCTCACTCTATCTTGTGATGTACAGTCCTTTGCAGATGGCAGCCGACCTGCCTGAGCACTATGAGAAGTACGACGATGCCTTCCAGTTTATCCGCGATGTGGCTTGCGACTGGGATGACTCCAAGTATATAGAGGCAGAACCTGCCAAGTATATCACCGTAGCCCGCAAGGCAAAAGGAACCGACAACTGGTTTGTTGGTGGCAAGACTGACGCAGCCCGTACATCGGTAGTGAAGCTCGACTTCCTCGACAAGGGTAAGAAGTATGCCTGCGCCATCTATCAGGACGGCAAGAATGCCGACTATGAGAAGAACCCTAAATCTTACCAGATTATTCACAAGACTGTGAAGAAGGGTGATGTCTTGAAGATCAAAGAGGCACGTGGTGGTGGCTTTGCCATCTCATTGCTTGCCAAATAAGACTTATATAGATGGAGATAAGGAGACTGAAACTTCTGTATTTCCGTCCAATCGCCAAGGTGGAATTAAATACGCGAAAAATGAGCGTGTTTAATTCTGCCTGTTTCTGCATAAAACCAACAGAAATCACATTGTGTATGCAGAAAACGAGGTGAATAACTACTAAATGGAGTGTAATTGCTATATTTATACATTTAAAATGAATAAAATTCTGCGGAGTTTTTTCGCCAACTAACAATTATTTAACCATATGAGGATAGAAAAACTAATATTTACAGCATTGACGGCTACTATTTTACCTACAGCATTGAAGGCGCAGACTGTTTTCAATGAGATGACATATTCGAAAGGACAGACGGTGTTTCAACTGAATGCGCCTACTGCAGCCAAAATCCGTATTTATAAATCAGGACAGGGGGGAAAGGCCATCAAGACTGTGAAGATGAAAGCCAATGGCAAAGACCATTGGGAGGCTACTGTGAAGGGCGACCTGGCTGGAAAATTCTATACTTTTGACATGGGAAAGGGCGAATGTCCCGGTACTTTTGCCAAGGCTGTCGGTGTGAATGGCAATCGGGGTGCCATCATCGACATGGCTTCTACCAATCCTGAGGGATGGAAGGATGACAAGCGACCAGAACTGAAGTCGCCTGCCGACTTGGTGATTTATGAGCTCCACGTGCGCGATTTCTCGGTGTCACCTACCTCTGGACTGAAGTATAAAGGCAAGTATCTGGCACTGACAGAACCTAAGGCGATAGAATATCTCAAGCGCCTCGGTGTCAATGCGATACACTTCCAGCCTTTGTTCGATTTTGCTTCGGTAGATGAGACACGCCTCGATACGCCACAGTTCAACTGGGGGTATGATCCTAAGAACTATAATGTGCCTGATGGCAGCTATAGTACCGATCCTTTTTCGCCTGCAGTCAGAGTGAGAGAGTTCAAACAGATGGTGCAGGCGCTGCATCAAGCAGGCATCCGTGTCATCTTCGATGCTGTCTACAATCATACTTTCAATATTGACGGAAGCAATTTCCAGCGTACTTATCCTGATTATTATTATCGCAAGACAGCCGATGGTAAGTATTCAGACGGTTCGGGCTGTGGCAACGAGACGGCCTCAGAGAAACCTTTGATGCGCGACTATATGATAGAGAGTGTGCTTTACTGGGTGAATGAATATCATATCGACGGATTCCGTTTCGACCTGATGGGAGTGCACGATATTGAGACGATGAAACTCATCAGAGCTGCTGTTGACAAGATAGATCCTTCTATTTATATATATGGTGAGGGTTGGAGCGCAGGAAGTTGTGCTTATCCAAACGACCAGTTGGCGATAAAGGCCAACACCTTCAAACTCAATGGTATCGGAGCCTTCAGTGATGATATGCGAGATGCCCTTCGTGGTCCTTTCTCTGACAATACCAAAGGCGCTTTCCTGGCTGGCATTCCCGGCGAGGAAGAGAGTCTGAAGTTTGGTATAGTGGGAGGCATTGCCCATCCGCAGGTAGATATGAATTTGGTCAACTATGACAAGAAGCCTTGGACAGCAGAGCCTACCCAGCAGATCAGTTATGTGAGCTGTCACGACGATATGTGTCTTGTTGACCGACTGAAGGCAACCGTGCCTGGCATCAAAGATGCTTCCAGAACGGAGAGCGAACGTATAGCAGAGTTGATTCGCCTCGACTTGTTGGCTCAGACTGCTGTGTTCACATCGCAGGGTGTGCCTTTCTTCTTGGCAGGAGAGGAGATGTTGCGTGACAAGAAGGGTGTGCACAACAGTTATTGCTCGCCCGACAGTATCAATGAGTTTAACTGGGAGAATCTGAAGAAATATCCACAGGTGTTTGAATATTATCGCAACCTGATTCAGCTTCGAAAGAATCATCCGGCTTTCCGTCTTGCCAAGGCTGAGGCTGTGAGAGAACATTTGGAGTTCTTGCCAACAGCCCCTGTTGCAGAGCAGAAGAAAGATGGCGCTCAGGTGGAGAAGAATGGTTGCCTGCTTGCCTTCAGACTCAAGAACCTGGAAGGCATAGACAGCTGGAAGAACATTATTGTCATCTTCAATGCCAACAAGGAAGCCCGCACCGTAGCGATACCTCAGGGCGAGTATCATGTGGCTTGCTGCAATGGGGTTATCAATGAAGACGGAATCGGGATGCCATTGGTGGGTAACGAAACCATCATAGATGGCCAGTCGGCATTGATACTGTATCAGAAATAAGTTTCGAAAGTCAATACAATAACTTAAACATAGATCTATAATGAAGAAGAAATTTGTTTCATTCATGTTGCTTATGAGTAGCGTAATGAGTATGACGGCGGCAGTCAACGTGAGCCGCATAGAACCTACCGACTGGTTTGTAGGTATGAAAGACGCTTCGTTGCAGTTGATGGTGTATGGTAAGGACATCAAGAATGCTGAGGTGTCAGTCAATTATCCTGGCGTGAAAATCGATAGCGTTGCCCGTCTCGAATCACCCAATTATCTCTTGGTTTATCTTAATCTGAAGGATGCCAAGGCAGGCGAGATGGTTCTCAATTTTAAGCAGGGAAAGCAGAGCAAGAAGGTGAAGTATCAGTTGAAAGACCGAGAGATGGCTGGCGAAAAGCGCATGGGCTTCACCAACGAAGACGTGCTCTATATGTTGATGCCAGATCGCTTTGCCAATGGAAATCCTAAGAATGATGTTCTCAAGACGATGCGCGACAAGAATTGCGACCGTCATGCTCCAAGTCTGCGTCATGGTGGAGACCTGGAAGGAATCCGTCAGCACTTGGATTACTTCACCCAGTTGGGTGTCACGGCACTTTGGTTTACTCCCGTTTTAGAGAATGACAGTCCAGGCGACGGCAAGAGCAGTAGCTATCATGGTTATGCCACAACCAATTATTACAAGGTTGACCCTCGTTTCGGAACCAATGCTGAGTACAAGCGACTCATTGACGAGGCACATCAGAAAGGCTTGAAGATTGTGATGGATATGATTTTCAATCACTGTGGTTTCGAGCATCCCTGGATTGCCGACATGCCTTCAAAAGACTGGTTCAACTGTCCAGAATGGCTTCTTCCTGAGTATCAGACTCCTGAGCATGTGAAGAAGATTGGTACTGTGGACGGAGCAAGAACTGTGAACGATATGTATCGACAGACCAGTTATAAGTTGACTCCTGTCCTCGACCCATACGCCAGCAAGGTGGATATGGAAGAGACGGTAGACGGATGGTTTGTACCTTCTATGCCCGACCTCAATCAGCGCAACCCTCATGTCATCAAGTACCTTATCCAGAACAGCGAATGGTGGATAGAGACCGTGGGAATTGATGGCATCCGTATGGACACTTATCCTTATGCCGACCGTGATGCGATGGCTTTGTGGATGAAGACGCTCAACAACGAATATCCTAACTTCAATACCGTAGGCGAGACATGGGTTACTGAGCCAGCCTATACTGCTGCATGGCAGAAAGACAGCAAGCTCTCAGAGAAGAACAGCTATCTGAAAACAGTGATGGACTTTGCCTTCTTCGACCGTATCAACAGTGCCAAGAACGAGGAAACCGATGACTGGTGGAACGGAATGAACCGTCTCTATAATGTGTTCTGCTACGATTATCTCTATCCTAACCCAAAGAGCGTGATGGCATTCATTGAAAATCACGATACCGACAGATTCCTCGGCGAGGGCAAGGATACCGTGGCATTGAAGCAGGCTTTGGCGCTCTTGCTTACCATCAACCGTACACCGCAGCTCTATTATGGTACAGAAGTGTTGATGAATGGCACCAAGAGTGTAACCGACGGCAACGTGCGTAAAGACTTCCCTGGTGGATGGGCTGGCGACAAGCATAATGCCTTCACCGAAGAAGGAAGAACACAGGCAGAGAACCAGATGTTCCAGTGGCTCAGCAACTTGCTGCATTGGCGCCAGGGTAACAAGGTGGTTACCAAAGGCAAGCAGACTCAGTTCTGTCCTTATAAGGGTGTGTATGTCATCGCACGCCAGTATCAGGGTAAAACAGTCATGACCATCATCAATGGCAAGAAGGAAGCCAATGAGCTGGATGTGACACGTTATGCAGAGATTATCGGTTCGCATGAAAAGGCTACTGATGTGACGAATGGCTGCACAGTTCTTATCAACAAGAACGTAAAGCTTCGTCCTCGTCAGACAATGATACTTGAATTCTGATAAATTGAACATTGCAAGTTCAGAAGTTATAGAAGTTAAAGAAGTTATCACTCTCTTCGGGTGTTAGAAGTTATAGCCAACAGTCTTTTTAGTTGAAGATTTAGCTGTAAAGCATATGGCTTTAACTTCTCTAACTTCTCTAACTTCTTTAACTTCCCCATTTTCGAAAGTTGAGTTCAATATTTATTTAAGATTGTTTGTTTCTTATTATAGTTTTTATTAACTTTGCAAACGATTAGAGAGCAGGAGGCTTTCTTGTACATATTTAAAACTATAATAAGAAACAATGATTTTAAACCAACTCCGACATTTGCGATTAGTTATGGCTTTGCTGATTCTTTGGGCTTGCAGCTCAGTGGCAAAGGCACAGACCAACGCTCAGATTTTGTATGATTTCGGTTCCGACCGTAAGTTTGTCACCCTTACCCTCGAAATGTTCAAGCAGGACAAGTGGGGTAGTACCTATTTCTTTGTTGACCACGACTTCAACTACGACAAAATGGTAGTGGGCGAGAAGAATATTGCCCAGGGAGGAACCTATACAGAGATTTCACGTGCACTCAACTTCTGGCAGAAAACTCAGTTCAAGAACTGGAGCCTTCATGTGGAGTACAATGGTGGTATCACCAAGAATTATCCCATCAACAATGCATGGCTCTTCGGTGTGGAATACCTCGTGCACGACAAGAATTACAAGAACACTTTGACTTTGGATGCTCTATACAAGACCATCCGTCAGACTGATCAGAATGTACCCTTGCAGTTTACTGCTGTCTGGACCTGTAACGACATCTTTGGTGTAAAGGGTTTGAAGTTCGACGGCTTTGCCGATTTCTGGTGGGAGACTCATGCTGTCGACTATCAGGAGGATGGTTCTGCTACAACCAAGCACACAGTCTTCATCACCGAGCCACAGCTCTGGTACAATGTAGGTCAGCACTTCGGTTGCGAGAACCTCAGTGTAGGAGGCGAGGTAGAGTTGAGCAACAACTTTGGCTCAACAGGTGGCTTCAAATGCCGTCCCTGCTTAGGTGTGAAATGGGACTTTTAGTAAAAAGTAAAATAATAATCTGTTGTCATGAATAGAGTCTATTGTTTGTTGGTTTGTCTGTTTTGTGCTTGTCAGGTTTCTTTATGCAAGGAACTCGATGAGAAAGTTCTTTTTGAGGAACTTGATCAACTGCTTGCACAGCAGCAAGAACTGACCCAGGAGAAAGAGCGCAAGATAAAGATCATCAAGGAGGGATTATCTGTACCTTCTATCACCTTGGAGCAGGAATATGCCATCAACAATAGACTCTATGACGAATACCTGGCTTTCAAGTACGATTCTGCATACAAGTATGTGAATCGGAATTTTATCATAGCCAAGCAGTTGAACAATAAGAAACTGTATACCGAGAGTACCTTCAATTTGGTACATATTCTCTCTGTGGCAGGACTTTTTGATCATGCCTACGTGCTGATAGACAGCATCGACGTTCGAGAGTTGAGTGGACAGGATTTGCAGGATTATTATCAGACCTACAGCGATTTGGTGTTGTTCAGTACAGAGTTTTCGGTGGAAACAGATTTCTATTCGGACAACTTGAGTAAGATATTGTTCTATCGTAAAAAACTTTGTGAGTCTATCCTTGATAAGAACTCTTTGTCGGCAGCTCTGATATGGCAAAGGTAGTTATAATCAATGAAAATCGAGCAGAAAGTAGTTGGATTTTGATTGTAGAGCCTTAAATTGGTGCTATTTTGTTTAAAAATAGATGTAAAACGCAATAACATGGATAATTATTTCCGTAATCTTTCTTGATTATCCAAGATAATTTTTACCTTTGTAGACCAAGAAACACATGAAAGGATATGGCAAAGAAAGATATCAATCGCATCAAGATAGTATTGGTTGAAAACAAAAGGACAGCCAAGTGGCTGGCAGACGAATTGGGTAAAGACCCAGCCACCGTGAGCAAGTGGTGTACCAACAGTTCGCAACCAAGCCTCGAAACTCTTGTACAAGTGGCAGAGGTTCTTGATGTGGATGTCCGCTCTCTCATCGTGCAGACAAAGAAAAGCCGCATTGAGATAGAAGCGGAGAAGCTTCTTAATATCTCATCAAACCAGTAATACGAATACAATTAGAAGATTATGACAACAAAGGAAATAGACGAAAAGTCGTTAGATAACGCACACCGCCTCTATGAGTCGGGCGATATAGATAAAATTCCTGTTGGTACAACGGCAGGTCTGCAACAGATACATCATTATCTTTTTGATGGTCTGTATCCATTCGCTGGCGTTGTTCGCGACAAGAATATCGCCAAAGGAGGTTTTCGTTTTGCCAATTCTCTCTATCTTGATGCAGCCCTCTCTGCCGTAGAAAAGATGCCAGAAAATTCCTTCGAGCATATCATCGAGAAGTATGTTGAGATGAATGTGTGTCATCCTTTCATGGAAGGCAACGGTCGTTCCACCCGCATTTGGCTCGATATGATACTGAAACGCTCCCTCGGTAAGGTGGTCAATTGGCAGTATGTGGACAAAGACCAATACCTCTCGGCCATGGAACGCTCACCCATCAATGACCTCGAGCTGCGCTATCTCCTCTCGCAGAATCTTACTTCTGACACGGAGAATCGTGAGGTGATATTCAAGGGGATTGAACAGAGTTATTACTATGAGGGGTATGAGAAATAGTAGAATTTTATGATAAAGGAAAAAAAATCTAAAAATATAAAAGAATCAGATATCTTACATAAGGCAAAGAAAGTGATTAAGAAGAAGGTGCAAAAGCAGCAGACGTTGGAAGACATTCTTTTCGAATGCCGTAACAAGTTGCGTGGTAATGCTAACATGACAACAAAGCGTGATATGCTGCTCACTCTTGTGTTTCTTCGATTTATCTGCTCACGCTTCAATGAGCAGAAAGAAAAGATAAAGGCTGATGTTCTGTCACAATTGGGCAAACAAGTTGGTGATTGTCTGTCTGCTGAGGAGGAAGATTTTATAGGTGTTATGCAGCAGAACAAATCATCGTACGAACAAGACGGAGTGTTTTTCCTGCAAGACGAATACAACTGGGACAGACTTAATGCTCTTCCTGCTTCTGATCGTGCCATCAGTTTGGATAATGGTATAACAAAATTGATGGAGACAGAGAAGAACTTGAAGAATGCTTTGCCTTCTAATCTCTTTGTCAATGCTCGTTTGGAACCTGCGGTCTTGAAAGGTGTGATGGACGACGTGAATAAGATTGACCCTCGCAACTTCAAGGATGTAGACCTTATTGGGCGTGTGTATGAATATTTCTTGCAGCAGTTTGCGGTCAATGCCACGAAGGAGGATGGTGAGTTCTATACTCCTCAGAGTATTGTTGAATTAATTGCCAACTTGATAGAACCATATGATGGTATCATTTACGACCCATGTTGTGGTAGTGGAGGCATGTTTGTGCAGAGCGTGCGTCTTATAGAGGCTCATGGTGGCAACAAGCGCAATGTGAGCGTGTATGGTCAGGAAAGTGATCCAGATACTTACCGTCTGGCAAAAATGAATTTGGCGGCTCGTGGCATCAGCTATCACTTGGGGGACAGCAATGCTTCGTCATTCACAAACGACAAGCATCCCAATCTGCGTGCCGACTACATCATGGCAAATCCGCCATTCAACCTAAAGGATTGGCGAACAGACGAGAAACTTACCAAAGACATTCGTTGGAATGGTTATGGACTGCCTCCTGTGGGCAATGCTAACTATGCTTGGATCTTGCACATGCTTTATCATCTTGACCAAACGAAAGGCGTTGCAGGATTCTTGCTTAGCAATGGTGCTTTGGAAGATGAGGATACTTTGGCTATACGTGAACAGCTTATCAAGAACGACAAGGTGGAAGCTATCTTTATCTTGCCACGTGAGATGTTCTATTCTACTGACACAAGTGTTAGCCTTTGGATTTTGAATCAGAACAAGAAGGGTGGCTTGCGCAATGGTCGCCAGTTGCGCAATCGTGAGAATGAGGTGCTGTTTGTAGATTTGCGCACATGGAATCAGAACAATAGCACCATCAAGACTGATAAGTCAAAGAAAACATTCGTGGTATTCAATGAGGAACAGATTAAGGCGATTTGCGACATTTATTATGGCTGGCAGACTTATACGGAAATGGAGCCATACGATAAGCCAGAACTCTATCATGCAGCTTCGATTGATGAGATTGAGGCCAATGGGTGGAGTTTGACAACAAGTAGATATATTCAATTTAATGACAAGTCTCCAGTTCTTGCTTCTAAAATGATAGTTGATGAAACCAATCAAATTGTCAATGACATACAAAGTCAGATGAATTTTTTTGATTCTTCATTTAAATCAATTAGTAAAGAGGTTGATGCAACTACCAAAAAAATAGTTGTAGGAAAGGAACGCATCGGTGATTTGATAAAAGTAACAGATTGTCGCAATTATGCTAATAAGCAGATTATGGTTTGTGGAATCAACAAAACAAAATCGTTCATGCCAACAATTGCAGATATGAATGGTGTTGATATAAGCAAATACAAATTAGTCTACAAAGGTGAGTTTGCTTTTAGTGGAATGCAGACAGGACGAGATAAATGTATCAGAATTGCTTTGTATGAAGGAGATAATCCAATATTAATTTCTCCAGCATATACAACGTTTAAAATAAAGGAAGGTATGGAAGAGAAAGTTCTTCCAGAGTATATTCTTTTATTCTTTAAACGTCCAGAGATGGATAGGTATGGTTGGTTTATTAGTGATTCCAGTGTTAGGGCAAACCTTGATTGGTCAAGATTTATAGCTATCAAGATTCCTCTTCCATCAATTGAAGTTCAGCGTTCCATAGTCAACATCTACCGTTGTGCCGAGGAAGCGAAGCGCATAGCCGAGGAAGCAGACAGGTTGAGTCGGGAGATATGTCCTGCTTTGATGCAACATATCATCCATGAAGCAGAAACAAAAGAGTAGTAAAGTGTTGTTAATAAATTGTCAGGTATGATTAACGTTAGGTTTCATGAAAGCGAGTATGAAGAAGTCTTTGTAGAGCAACTCTATGAAGAAGGTTGGACTTATACACCTGGTCAAGAGTTAGTGGGCAGAAAAATTACTGCTGCTCTCTATGAAACCGACCTGCGCAATTACTTGAAAGCGCATTATGCAGACAAAAAACTGAGTGAGCAAGACTATGACCAAATCATAGCTAATCTTCGTAACACAAGTGAAGCCAACGATTATCTGACAGCAAGAGCTGTGCATAAGCTCGTCTGCCACCAAGGTTACGATTATCAGCCACTTGATGGCAGTGACACATTCAAGGTGCGTTATATAGATTTTGATGCTGCGGATGTAAGAAATGCGAATGTATTTCGTTGTGTCAACCAATTTGAAATGGTGGAAGGTGATGAAAACCGCAGGCCTGACATAGTGTTGATGATAAACGGAATCCCTGTTTGTGTGATTGAACTAAAGAATCCTACTGACCCTAATGCAACCATAAGTGATGCATGGGAGCAGATTTGTGTCCGTTATCGTAGAGATGTTCCTGCGATGCTCAAATATGCAGCTCTGACGGTTATCAGCGATGGATCGAATACTCGTATGGGTAGCCAGTTCACCCCAGAAGAGTATTATTACGCTTGGAAGAAAGTAGAAAATGAAGACCCTAATGGGCGTGTGGGCATAGATGAAATGCTTATGCTTGTTAAGGGTGCATTGTCGCCAATACGCATTTTAGAAATTCTACGTGACTATGTTTATTTTGCTGATGAGACTTTGGCACAGAAGGAAATTGAGATAGTTTGCCGTTATCCTCAGTTCTTTGCCACACGCAAGCTTCGTGAAAGCATCTTCAAGGCATTGCATTCTGCTGGAGGAAACGGAAAGGGTGGTACTTATTTTGGTGCGACAGGATGTGGCAAAACACATACGATGCTTTTCCTTGCTCGCCAGCTGATGTGCCGTTATGCATCGAGGATGAACAATCCTACAATAGTCGTGATAGTTGACCGTAGTGACCTTGAAGACCAAAGTGGTGAGTTGTTCTGTAATGCTATGACTTATCTTGAGGACACTAATATAAAAGTGTTTGATAGTCGTACTGATTTGAGGGACGAATTGCGAACCAACCTCGGTGGTGGTCTATATGTAACTACTATCCAGAAGTTTTCCGAGGGCGAAGGAATGCTTTCTAACAGGACAAATATTATTTGCCTAAGTGATGAGGCCCATCGTACTCAAGTGAATATGGGCAGCAGCATGAAGATAAACACCCAATTAAAAGGCAGCGATAAAAGTGTACTGAAATCAAATAGCGAAAAGATAGGTGCTTTCTTTACTGAAACTTTTGCCCAGTAGCTACATAGTGCTTTGCCTTGTGCAACTTTTGTTGGTTTTACTGGAACTCCTGTAGAGGAAACCATTCAAGTGTTTGGCGCAGAGGTGGATCGTTACACCATGGAAGAGGCGAAGAATGACAAAATAACCGTTCCTATTACCTATAATGCTCGTTTGGCTCGTGTGTATCTCAATTCAGAACAAGCCAAGAAAGTTGAGGAATATTATAAGAAATGTGAGGCTGAAGGCGCATCTGCGGAGAATGTAGACAAGAGTAAGGATGACATGAGCCAGATGAAGATAATTCTTGCTAATGAGCAACGCTTGGAACGTATGGCGAAGGATATAGTTGTACATTACGAGCAGTTGCGTGACCTCTCCCCAGACCTTGTTCAGAAGGCAATTATAGGGGGTAAAACGAAATGTGTAAAAATGAATGAGAGCCTAAATCAGTGAAAA
>ERZ857745.2691-NODE-2691-length-18468-cov-5.476022_pt1 | contig 18468 bp, 18 predicted proteins | sample MGYA00519699_ERZ857745 | MGnify/ENA primary metagenome ERZ857745 (study PRJEB31778, sample SAMEA3449357) | human gut metagenome | biome: human gut; feature: human-associated habitat; material: faeces | place: United Kingdom | collected 2010/2012 ...
GCGAGAGCGAAGAGAATTTCTTTGAGATGCTTCCCTATGTCGGCTGACGCCTTCAAACGAACCTCTGCTGTCAGACAAAATGACCGGAACACAGAAAAGAGCCTGTGTTCCGGCCTTTTTTATAAAAACCGGTTGCAGAGCCGGGGAAAAACGGTTATAATGCAGCGCAGAGCCTTGGAATCGTTTCCACGGCACTATTCCATCACCGAAAGGACAGAGAACCATGATTTATTCTCCGCAGGATCTTCTGGGCACCACGGAATCTCTGCTGAAATATGACGAGGACGAGCGCCTGAGCGAGGCCTCGCCCCAGCACCTCCACAACGCTCTCGGGCGGGCGGTAATGATCGCGGTGGGGGACAACTGGGCCAAATCCCACGCCCGCCGCGCCGGAAAGCGCAAGGCGTATTATCTCTCTGCCGAGTATCTTGTCGGGCGGCTCGTATACAATAACCTTTTCAATCTCGGCATTCTCGACGAAATGCGCCGGGTGTTTGCCGAGCGCGGCATCGATCTCGCCTGTCTTGAGGAGATCGAGGACGCGGCTCTCGGCAACGGCGGTCTGGGCCGTCTTGCTGCGTGCTATATGGACAGCGCCGCCACCTGCGGCGTGCCGCTGAGCGGCTACGGCCTGCGCTACCGCTTCGGTCTTTTCAAGCAGAGCTTTGAAAACGGCGCGCAGAAGGAATCCGCCGACGACTGGGAAAAGCACGGCGATCCCTGGAGCTTCCGCCGCGAGAAGCACACCGTCCGCGTCCGCTTCGCCGACCAGACGGTGCTCGCCGTGCCGTACGATACGCCGGTCATCGGCTATCATACCGACAACGTCGCAACGCTCCGTCTCTGGCAGTGCGAGGCCGAGCAGGAGCTCGACTTTGACGCGTTCAACTCGCAGGATTACGAGCGCGCGCTCACGGAGAAAAACCGCGCCGAGGACATCACCCGCGTCCTCTACCCGAACGACAGCACCGTCGAGGGCAAGCGTCTGCGCATCAAGCAGCAGTACTTCCTCTCGAGCGCGTCGCTGCAGGACATCCTGCGCACCTACAAATCCTCCGGCAACGGCGATCTTCAGCGCCTCGGCGAGTTCATCGCCGTGCAGCTCAACGATACCCATCCCGCCATGTCCATCCCCGAGCTCATCCGGCTGCTCATGGTCGAGGGCATCGACTTTGACCGCGCCTTTGCTATCACCCGCAGCGTTTTCTCCTACACGAACCACACCGTCATGGGCGAAGCGCTCGAACGCTGGGATATGGATCTTCTGCGCAGTGTTGTGCCGGAGATCTGCGACATTCTCCTGAAGATCGAAGAGCGCCTGCAGCAGGAGTTCCCCGGCGCGAATCTCCACGTCGTCTGCGATAATCAGGCGCGCATGGCCGATCTTTCGGTGTATATGTCCCGCAAGGTGAACGGCGTTGCGGAGATCCACAGCCAGATCCTCCGGGACGATCTCTTCCGCGCGTGGAACGAGAAATACCCCGGCCGCATCGTGAACGTTACGAACGGTATCACGCCGCGCCGCTGGCTCGGTCTCTGCAACCCGGAGCTCACCGAGCTCATCCGCGCCGAGATCGGCGAGGGCTTCCTGCGTGATCTTGACCGCATCGGCTATCTGCGCGAGCACGTGAGCGACGAGCTCGCCATGCTCTTCAACGCCGTCAAGCTGCAGAAGAAGAGCCAGCTCGCCGCGCACATCCGCGCCGCGGAGGGCGTGGACATTCCCGAGGAGTTCGTGTTCGACGTGCAGGTCAAGCGCGCGCACGAATATAAGCGCCAGCTGATGAACGCTCTCTGCCTTGCCGACTTCTATTTTGAGATCAAAAACGGCGGTCTTGCCGATATGCCGCCCACGGCGTTCATTTTCGGCGCGAAGGCCGCGCCCGGCTACCGCCGCGCGAAGGCCGTCATCCGCTATATCAACCGTCTTGCCAAGCTTGTGAACAACGACCCCGACGTGAACGGCAAAATGCGCATCGTGTTCGTGCAGAACTACAACTGCTCCTACGCCGAGCATATCATGCCCGCTGCGGATATATCCGAGCAGATATCCCCCGCGGGAACGGAGGCGAGCGGCACCGGCAACATGAAGTTCATGCTCAACGGTGCGCTGACGCTTGGCACGATGGACGGTGCGAACGTCGAGATCTGTCAGCAGGTCGGCGATGAGAACATCTATATCTTCGGCCAGACGTCCGATCAGGTCATCCACCGCTATGAGATGGGCGACTATCAGGCCAGCCAGTGGGTGGAGGGTGACCCCAACATCCGCCGCGCCGTCGATTTCCTCGTCGGGCCGGAGATGCTGGCCGCCGGGCATGAGGAAAACCTGCGCCGCCTGCACGACGAGCTGGTCTGGAAGGACTGGTTCCAGACGCTGCCCGACTTCAACGCCTATGTGGTGCGCAAGGGTCAGGCCCTGAGCGACTACGCCTGCGACCCGCTGGGCTGGCGCAAGAAGTGCGTCATCAACATTGCCAAGGCCGGCCTGTTCAGCAGTGACCGCACGATTGCCGAGTACAACAAGGACATCTGGCATCTGGGCGAGTAATCCACCTCTATAAGCAACCGCATCCCCTGTCCGCACGGGCAGGGGATTTTTGCTTGTGTATGGCTTCTTTACATGGGATGCCGGATGCAAAGGTTTCCGCTGGGCGTTGAAACGTTTCCCTTGCAAACTGTCGCTCCACCTGCTACAATAAATGCAGACTATTTGTAAGGAGCGATCACCCATGAACTGGCATCAGGCCTGTGAGCTGCCCTATTACCACGGCAGCGACCTCGGCGCAAATCCAACGGCGGAGGGAACCACCTTCAAGCTGTGGGCTCCCACTGCCTGCGGGGTCGTGGTCTGCCTGTATGCCACCGGCACCGACGCCGAGCCGGGCGCAAAAGAGCTGGGCGTACACGAAATGCGCCGCGGCGATGGCGGCGTCTGGGCCATTGTGCTGCCCGGCAACCTGCACGGGACGTATTACATCTACCGCATCTACTTCCCGGATGGCCGCGTGCATGAGGTCGTGGACCCCTACGCCCGCAGCGCCGGGGCCAACGGCACCCGCGGCATGGTGGTGGACCTGACACAGGCCGCCCCCGACGGCTGGGAGCAGGACCGGCGCCCCGACATCCCGGCCCACGCCCGCAGCGTGTGGGAGGTGCATGTGGCGGACTTTTCCGCTGACGGGCACAGCGGTGTAAAACCGGAGTGGCGCGGCAAGTTCATGGGCTTCACGCCCGATGACACCACACTGGACAACGACGGCGAACACCCGACCTGCCTGAATTATCTGAAGAATCTGGGCATCAGCCATGTGCAATTACAGCCCATCTACGACTACGCCACGGTGGACGAGTCCCGCCCCGACGGCGGCTACAACTGGGGCTACGACCCGCAGAACTACAACGTGCCCGAGGGCAGCTTTGCCACCGACCCGTTCCACGGCGAGGTGCGCGTCAAGGAGTGCCGCGCCATGGTCGCCGCGCTGCACCGCGCGGGGCTGGGCGTCGTGATGGACGTCGTCTACAACCACACCTACCACGGCGAGAGCAATCTGGAGCGCACCGTGCCCGGCTACTGGAACCGCCGCTGGCCCAACGACATGATGACCAACGGCTCCGGCTGCGGCTGTGACCTGGCCAGCGAGCGCCCGATGGTGCGCAAATACGTGGTCGAGTCGGTGCTGTACTGGGCCACAGCCTACCACATCGACGGTTTCCGCTTTGACCTGATGGCGCTGGAAGACGTGGACACGATGAACGCCATCCGCGCCGCGCTGGACAGTCTGCCCGGCGGCGAGAGCATTTTACTGTACGGCGAGCCCTGGATGGGAGGCGGCACGAACCTTGAAGGCGGCGCACGCCCCGCCGACAAGCGCGCCCTCGACGCGCTGCATGAACGCATCGGATTTTTCTGCGATGACACGCGGGACTGCATCAAGGGCAACGTCTTTGACGCGGCCAACGCGGGCTATGTCAACGGCGCACCGCAGCATGGCTACGATGTGCTGCACTCGATCAGCGCGTGGCGCAGCGGCGCACACGGCTTCTGGCCCAAGTGCGCCGGGCAGGTCGTGCAGTACGTCTCCGCCCATGACAACTACACACTCTGGGACAAGCTGGCCGCCGTGGGCCGCCGCGGCGATTACGACTGCCCCGACGCCGATTTGCTGGCACAGAACCGCATGACGGCGGGCATCTACCTGACCTGCCAGGGTCTGCCCTTTATGCAGGCGGGCGAGGAGTGGGGCCGCACCAAGCACGGCGACCACAACAGCTACAAGGGGCCGCTGGCCACGAACCGGCTGGACTGGACCCGCGCCCACCGCCTGGAGTTTGCAGCGCTGACGGCGTTTTACCGCGGCATGCTGGCCATCCGCCGCGCCTATCCGCGGCTGAGCGGCGCGGCAGGGGAGCCGGAGCCGTTTATTCTGGCGCTGCCGGGCTGGCTCATCGGCTTTGTGCCGGAGAACGACGGCACGGCCACGGCGGGTCAGCTGGCCGTCTACTACAACCCCGAGCGCACCCGCCAGTGGGCCAGCCTGCCCGCCGGTACCTGGCGCAAATTAAGCGACGGCGTCCACGCCGGTGTGACACCCTTCGGCCCCTGTTTCCGGGATGCGTTGGAGCTGGCCCCGACGAGCGTGACGGTGCTGGTGGCGGAGTAAAAGTATAATCACGTTTCATGGGAGAGGGAGAGCCTCTCCCTTTTTGTTTGTCGCCCCTTTTATTGTGGCCTTGTAGGGAGGGGTCTTGACCCCTCCGCGGGGCGTCGAGGACGCCGCCCCTACAACCTTGTCATTTTGTTCACAAAAACTTTGTTTGACAGACTGTCCAATTTCCGTGTATAATAGCCTTATACGTTATACGATTTGTAGAATAGCCCGCCGCTGCTACAAAGTGTTTACCACACACGGACAGAAAAGGGAAAGGGAGGCCGTCACCATGAGCGACTACGCAGCCATTGAAAAGGAAGCCCGCATTTTTACCGAGGAATGTGTCACCAACAACCGCATTGATCCCACGCTGTTTGCCCAATACGACATCAAGCGCGGCCTGCGCGACAAAAACGGCAAGGGCGTGCTGGCGGGCATCACGAACATTTCTCGCATCGACGCCTTTGAGGAGCGCGACGGCCAGAAGGTTCCCTGCGAGGGCAAGCTCTGGTACCGCGGCTACAACGTCTACGACCTGATCCGCGGTCTGCGCGGCAAGCGCTATGCGTTTGAGGGCGCGGCCTATCTGCTGCTGCTCGGCGACCTGCCGAACAAAGAGCAGCTCGAGAGCTTCACCGCCTGCCTTGCCAAATGCCGCGACCTGCCGACAAACTTTGTGCGAGACGTCATCATGAAGGCCCCCAGTCACGACCTGATGAACTCGCTGACCCGCAGCGTGCTGACGCTGGCCAACTACGATGACGACATCGGCAAGACCGACCTGCAGACCCAACTGGAACAGTGCATCAAGCTCATCAGCGTTTTCCCGATGCTGGCGGTCTACGGCTACCACGCCTACAATTACTATGAGTGCGGCGGCAGCATGTACATCCACCGCCCCGACCCGAGCCTGTCCACGGCGGAAAACCTGCTGAAGATGCTGCGCCCCGACCAGAAGTACACCGACCTCGAGGCCCACGTGCTGGACATTGCCCTGCTGCTGCACATGGAGCACGGCGGCGGCAACAACTCGACCTTCACGACCCGCGTCGTCACCTCGTCCGGGTCGGATACCTACTCCGTCATTGCGGCGGCGCTTTCCAGCCTGAAGGGACCCAAGCACGGCGGCGCGAACATCAAGGTCATGAAGATGATGGACGACATCCGCGCCCACGTCGCCGACCCGCTGGACGAGGAGGCCATGGCTGATTATCTGGGCCGCATTGTGGACCGCCAGGCGTTCGACCAGAAGGGCCTGATCTACGGCATGGGCCATGCGGTCTACTCGCTGAGCGACCCGCGCGCAGTGGTGTTCAAGAGCTTTGTCCACCAGCTGGCTGACGCCAAGGGCCGCAGCCGCGACTTTGAGTATTACAACACGATCGAGCGGCTGGCCCCGCAGGTCATTGCCGAGAAGCGCCATATTTATAAGGGCGTCTCGACGAACGTGGACTTCTACTCCGGCTTTGTGTATGACATGCTGGGCATCCCGGTGGAGCTGTACACCCCGATCTTTGCGGTTGCGCGTATCGTCGGCTGGTCCGCCCACCGCATGGAGGAGCTTGTCAACGTGGATAAGATCATCCGCCCGGCCTACCAGAGCATCATGCAGACAAGGGAGTACGTGCCGCTGGAGGAGAGATAAAAGAGAAAAAAGAGAGAAGAATTTTCGCGCAGGGCGAAGGTTCTTCTCTCTTTTTTGGTATAAAGCCCCTTTTGGGGCTGCTTTGCAGGGCAAAGTCTTGCCCCCTCCGCGGCGGGGTGAGGGCACCCCGCCCTACATTCTCCCGGAAAAGGGGGCGTAGGGGAGGGATTTATCCCTCCCGGGACGTGTACGGCATCCGCGGGGCGTCGGGGACGCCGCCCCCTACAACAGGTTACGTGAATCCGTCCAAAACCACCTTCAGTTCTGCCCAGATGTTCTCCTGCGAGGCACTATAATAAAGGCCATCCGTATAGGGACGGCAATAGACTTGGTACAAAATGCCGTCCTGCGCAAAGTAGGCTCTGGACTGGATGTAGGGCCTCGAGTTCGGGTTGCTGGTACAGTGGGGGATCAGCGCGGTGTTGCCGTTGGCCATGGGGTAGCTTTCACATTGCCACGTCAACCCGGCACTTTTTTGCCAATACAAATCCGTTGCCATCTCCTTGGGCGCATCCCCAAGATAGGCAACTGCCATGATTTCTACATTGTAGCCATCCAAAAGCACACCCGTGCGTAGGTAGAGCTTGTCCGGTGTATCGCCGCGCCCGATGGGGATAAATCCGGCGGGATATTCCTGAAATTTCGGCGTATAAGGCATGCCATCGTCATATTCATCCGGTATGTCGATCATGCCGGACGGATACATGGCAATCGACGGGAAAGTGCTTGTATCTCCCTCATCCAGCAGCGTGTTCTGCGCCAGCGGCAGACCAGTCGCGGCGGTCATTTCCACCCAGCTGTCGTACCCGCGTGCAGCCCGGGCGTACCAATCGGCGTAGTCCGCGTCGGTGGGGTGCAGCTGGCCGTTTATCTTGGCGTTCATCGGCAGCCAGCCATCGTCTGACATCTCCCCATTATGGTTTGCCACCATTCCCGCCAGCAAATCCTCATCCAGCGCAAAATACTGCCGCTCATACGTGATGGCGTACCCGGTGTTGGCCTCCGGCGCAAAGGACGGGCGCGGGTTTTCGCGCAGGTTCGTGAACTCTGCCGTGCCTGCCAGCACTCCGGCGGCAATCAGCAGCGGCGCGGCCAGGCAGATTGCCAGCTTCCAGCGCGGGTGCCGTGCGGGGGGCGCGTCGGGCAGGTGCTCAGCCACGGCGGGCCATAGGTCAACGCCTGCCGGGTGCAGGCCGCCGATCAGCTTTTCGTGCAAATACGCTTCTTCGCGGTCATACTTCATAGTGCTCCCCCTCCTTCAATCGCTGCGCCAGCTGCTTTTTGGCGCGGTGGTAGCGTGTGCGCAGATAGGCGGCGGGCCGTCCGTGAATGCACGCCAGTGCGGCGTAATCCAGCCCGTCCAGCACACGCTCTAAGATCAGGGCCCGATCCAGCGGGGCCAGCGTGTTCAGCGCCGCGCGCAGCTCTTCGCTGATGCCGGGGTCCTGCTCCAACGGCTCCGGGGTGGGGTAGGCCGCCGCGCGTTTGGTTGCCCGCAGCATGTCCAGCGAGGTGCGGTAGGCGATGCGGTAGAGCCACGCGCGCTCGTTGTCGGTGCCGTCATGGCGCAGCGTGTGGCGCTGCTGCCACGCCTTGATGAAGGTTTTCTGCACAGCATCCTGTGCGTCGGCCTCGCACCCCAGCAGGCCAGTGCAGTACCGCAGCAGTGCAGCGGTATGGGCATGTACGAGCTTTTCTAAATCCTGTTCGTTTTGCATCGGCTCGCCTCCTTTCACCCTTATAACGCCTACGGGAGCGGGAATGTGTCACAAATCAAGCATTTTCTTGGCCCCTCTGCGAGACAAGAAAAAAGAGCCCCGTGGGGCTCTTTTTTTACATCAATGCGCTAAGACGGTATTTTCTATTTTCTTGTACACCGCATTTGCTGCCAGCGGCAGAACCAGGCCCGCGGCGGTGTAGGCAAGCCACCAGGCACCGCCCGTAAAGTAAATCGGGAATGCGGCCAGAAGATACGGCTCTCCGCCTGTGGTCAGCAGGCCAAGCCAGGTCACGAGCTTGAAGCTCAAAAAGTGCAAAATCACAATCGGCATCGTCGCACGGCCCAGATAGGCCAGCACCGCCCGGACACAGGGCAGGGGAGCGGTCAGGCACGCGGCCTCCCGCACCAGTACCCAGCCCGCCAGGCTGGCAGCCAGCAGGAAAATCGGGCTGCTGTATCCATTGCCCGCCAGACCCACAGAGCCGAGCCGTCCCAGAATCAGCAGCACCGCAAAGGCCGCTGCGGCAAAAATACCGCGCTGGTACGCCGGTATGCTTTCCCGCGTCGTGCGCCGCAGGACCGTGCCCAGGTAGAACAGGCAGTAGCAGCTGGCCGCAATGCCCAGTCCCCACATGTTCCATCCGGCCAGCCCGCAGCGCCAGCCCAACCACAGAAGCACGCCGGAAAAAAGTCCCTGCGGCAGCAGCGTATCGGCACCATGCAGCAGCCTTTGCAGAATAAATTCCACCAAAGCGTACAGAATAGATACTTGAAACAGTGCTTGGATGAACCACATCGCGCCGCCCAGCTGGGTGCCGCCGTCAAACACGCACCAGTGCACGGTGCGGCCAATCACATCCTTCACCGTCACGGGCGTTGTGACGGCATTGCCGGGAACCTGCAAAATGCGCTCATCACTCGTCAAAATATTCAGCTTTAAAAACAGGTTGTTCAGCACGGTAAAGGCGGTGTTTGCCAGCACAAAGGGCAGCCAGAGCGTGACGACTTTGCGCTTGATAAAGTGCACCGGCCCGCCGCGCAGGCTGAAAAGCCAGCCGCTCAGCATAAAAAACAGGGCCATGTGGAACAGGTAGATGAAGTCCGTCCCGGGAAAGCCCGAATGCCCCAGCACCATAAGCACAATGCCGATGCCGCGCATACTATCTATTACAGGGTCACGCTGTTTTGCCATAAATCAGAACCTCACTGCGCGTTTTTGGCGCGGCATTTCGGGCAGATGTAGCGGATCGTCAGCGTGTAGCCGCGTACCTCGGTACCGATGGCGGACTCAATGTCGCGGATCAGCCCCACCACCGGCAGGTCGGCCAGGTCGCCGCAGCTGTCACACAGCAGGTGGCCGTGGGGGGTCGGGTTGGCGTCGTAGCGGTCCGGGCCGTCGGGCATTTCCAGATGACCGATCTCACCGTCCAGCTCCATCAATTTCAGGTTGCGGTACACAGTGCCGCGCGCAATGTGCGGCATGGCCTGCCGCGCATGGCTGAAAATTTCGTCAGCGGTCAGATGCTCCGGGCATTTTTCACGCATGATACCCAAAATCAGGGCGCGTTGGCGGGTCATGGGCAGACCTCCTTTTCTGATTTAAGAATATATCTTATTCAGATAGTACACTAAAATGTATGCTTTGTCAACCGTCTGTGCAAAATCGCCAAGATTCCATTCCGAAATTTTACTTGACAGGGGCTGTTTGTATGCTATAATAAAGTTAAATTAAGACTTATTCCTATTTTAACGGAGGCATTCATTATGGAACTCAGAGGCAGCAAGACCGAGAAAAACCTGTGGGAGGCTTTCGCAGGTGAGAGCCAGGCCCGGAACAAATACACCTATTTCGCGTCCAAGGCCAAGAAGGAGGGCTATGAGCAGATCAGCGCCATCTTCACCGAGACCGCCAACAACGAGAAGGAGCACGCCAAGATCTGGTTCAAGCTGTTGATGGAAAACGGCGAGATCCCCGACACGCTGACCTGCCTGAAGATGGCCGCCGCGGGCGAGAACGAGGAGCACACCTCGATGTACCCGCGCATGGCCGCCGAGGCGAAGGCGGAGGGCTTTACCCAGATCGCCGCGCTGTTCACGATGGTCGCCGCGATTGAGAAGGACCACGAGGAGCGCTACAAAGCGCTGGCCGCCAACATTGAGGCGGGCAAGGTCTACGCCCGCGAGACCGAGCAGGTCTGGCAGTGCCGCAACTGCGGGTTCGTCTATATCGGTCAGCACGCGCCGGTCAAGTGCCCGGTGTGCGCACATCCGCAGAGCTATTTTGAGCTGAAGAGCAGCAACTATTAATTTGTAAAGAAGCAGCAGCCGCAGAGCTTCCGGGCGCATTTCCTATACGCCCCTACGTGTAGGGAGCGATGCTTGGCATTACCCCGGGAGCTTTGCGGCTGCCGCTGTGTTATGTGCAAATGCCCGCTTCTGGCTGGTTCGTAGGGGAGGGTCTTGACCCTCCCGCGGGGCTTTGCGCCGCCGCCAGTGTCCCGGGAGACACTGCCCCCATTGGCTATTGCTGTAGGGCGGGGCTCTCTCACCCCGCCGCGGCGGCCTGGGGGCAGGCCGCCCTACGATTTTCATGGAAGATGTGCGCTGGCTCACGGGGCGTCGGAAACGCCGCCCCCTACAGCTGCAATTTTTTCTCAAATTTTTGCTTGACAACCGCTCTATATCATGCTATATTGTTAGCGTTAGTTAAGGCTAACCGCAGCAAGTATCCGACCTTCGGAACAACCATAGCCCGCCCGGTGCGGTTCTCTCCCCGTGCCGGGCGGTTTTATGGGGCCGATGGTTAGTAGTTACTAACTATTGTAGAGATAAGGAGTCGTCTCATGCAGCAATCGCGTGTCATCCCCAGCCCGCGCAGCTTCGCCTGCGACCTGGCCACCCTATGCGCCCCCACACTGGCGGGGCTCAAGCCTGCCAGCCTGTTCCGCTACCAGCCCGCGCCCGGGCAGGATGCCGCCGCCATGGCCGCCGCCTGGCACGCCGCGCTGTCGCCCCGCGGGGTCACGGTGCGGGTGCTTAAGCTGTGTCCGCGCACCGGGGCTGTGCTGGTCTATGTATACCGCCCGGCCCGTGTGGCCAGGCTGTTGGCAGCGCCGCACATGCTGGACTTTCTGGCAGGGGAGGGCTACACCCCCGGCACCGCAGACGAGCTGCTGGACCAACTGGCCGAAAGGCTCTGCTGCGAGGGAGATTTCCCGCATGAGATCGGCGTTTTTCTGGGCTACCCGCTGGCGGATGTCATCGGGTTCATCCAAAACCGCGGCAAAAACTTTACCGCGTGCGGCTATTGGAAGGTCTACACCGATCCCACCGCTGCGCAGGCAGAGTTTGACCGCTATAAAAAGTGCGAGCGCATCTACGCCCGCTGCTATTACAACGGCACCCCGATCAGGCGGCTGACAGTGGCCGCCTGACGATGCACCATAAAAATTATAAAAGGAGTAGTTATTTATGAGCAAGATCGCAGTTATCTATTGGAGCGGCACCGGCAACACCGAGGCCATGGCCGATTTGGTCGCCAACGCAGCTACCGCCGCCGGCGCTTCTGTTGACAAGTTCACCGCCTCCGAGTTCAACGTTTCCTCCGCCGGCGACTACACCGGCTTTGCGCTGGGCTGCCCCGCCATGGGCGCCGAGCAGCTGGAGGAGAGCGAGTTCGAGCCGATGTACCAGGATCTGCGCGGCTCTCTGAGCGGCAAACCCGTTGGCCTGTTCGGCTCCTACGGCTGGGGTGACGGCGAGTGGATCCGCACCTGGGCCGAGGACGCCGAGGCCGCCGGTGCCCGTCTGGTCGTTGAGCCTGTCATGGCCAACGGCTCCCCCGACGGCGACGCCGAGACTGCCTGCGCAGCCCTTGGCGCCGCTCTGGCCAATGCCTGATTTTCTCCATATCCATCCATACCGGGAGGGTTCGAAAGTCCGTAGGGAGGGGTCTTGACCCCTCCGCGGCCTTCCCGCCGGTGCGCAGCCTCCGTACAGCCGCGGGCCGCACATGTGCGGCCCCTACAGGGCAGTATCAAAAAAGATATCTCTTGACAAAAAGCAAAGCAGAAGTTAGTATATTCTAAGTCAAATTAGAAAACACTAACCGGGAGGTTTTTTATGGCAAACGTCATTATTGTTCTGATTCTGGTGGCTGCCGTCGGCTACGGCATCTACAGCTTTATCCACCATCTGCGCCACGGCGGCGGCTGCTGCGGTGAGCATGACGCCCCCGTTAAAAAGGTCAGGGCGGCGGACACCAACAAGAGCCACTATCCGCACCGCCTCGTCATGGGCGTGGACGGCATGACCTGCCAGAACTGCCAGCGCCATGTGGAAAACGCATTGAACACCCTGCCCGACACACTGGCCGAGGTGAACCTGAGCGCCCGGAACGTGACGGTTTGGACGAAGGCCGACGCCGACGAGGAGGTCATCCGCAAGGCCATCCGCGACGCAGGCTACCTGCCGCTGCGCACGAAGGAAAAGGTGTGATTTTTCGGGTATGTTCCGGCCCTCTGCCTTCCCGCAAGTGCGGCGTTACAGGTAGGCTGCGGGCGGGGCATGCCCCGCCCCTACCGGGTGGTTTCCGTAAGCGCGCATCACTGCCCGGCTTCTGCCGTGATGCTTTCACAATTTGTTCAAAGCTGCACAATTTAAGTTAGTAATAACTATCTACTTTTCACAAACCTGTTTGGTTAGCCTAACTTCCGTATTGACATCGGGAGTTAGTGGTGGTAAACTACCATCGTAAGCGGTTAGAGCGTTCTAACCGCATGCTTTTGCTCCATGCGTTAGCATAGGCTAATATATTGCAGAATCGCAAAAGGAGAGTGTGTGGAATGCCTTTAACGATGACTAAAGCAGGCGATACCGTTACCATCCGAAAGATCACCGGCAAGGATGAGGTCCGCCAGCATCTGGCCGAGCTTGGCTTTGTCGTGGGGGAGACCGTTACCGTGGTCAATGAGATCAGCGGCAACCTCATCCTTCAGGTCAAGGAAGCGCGCATCGCGCTGGATAAGACCCTGGCCATGCGCATTATCGTTGCGTAAAAGATTTGGAATCACAGCCCCTCGGCTGTTTGATTGATTGTACCAAGAGGAGGAACGAAGTATGAAGACTCTGAAAGATGTACAGGTCGGCGAGACCGTCACCGTTGCCAAGCTGCACGGCGAGGGCCCTGTCAAGCGCCGCATCATGGACATGGGCCTGACCAAGGGCACCAAGGTTTACGTCCGCAAGGTCGCACCTCTGGGCGACCCGATGGAGCTGACCGTCCGCAACTACGAGCTCAGCGTCCGCAAGGCTGACGCCGAAATGATCGAAGTTGAGTGAGTTCTGAAAAAGTAAAGAAAGGGGTTTAACCAAATGGCAATTAAAATTGCTCTGGCAGGCAACCCGAACTGCGGTAAAACCACCCTGTTCAACAGCCTGACCGGTTCTAACCAGTATGTCGGCAACTGGCCCGGCGTTACCGTCGAGAAGAAGGAAGGCAAACTCAAGGGCCACGATGACGTCGTGATCCAGGACCTGCCCGGTATCTACTCTCTGTCTCCCTACACGCTGGAGGAGGTCGTTGCCCGCGGCTACCTCGTCAATGAGAAGCCCGACGCCATCCTGAACATCATCGACGGCACCAACATCGAGCGTAACCTCTACCTGACCACCCAGCTGATCGAGCTCGGCATCCCCGTGGTCATGGCTGTCAACATGATCGACCTCGTCCGCAAGAACGGCGACAAGATCGACCTGAAGAAGCTGTCCAACGAGCTGGGCTGCGAGGCCGTCGAGATCTCCGCCCTGAAGAACGAGGGCAGCGAGAAGGCTGCCGAGCTGGCCGTCGCCGCTGCCAAGAAGGGCAAGGCAGGCGAGCTGCCTCACGTCTTTACCGGCAGCGTTGAGCATGCCATCGCCCACATTGAGGAGTCCATTCAGGGCAAGGTCGATGACCGTTTCCTGCGCTGGTACGCCGTCAAGCTGTTCGAGCGCGACGACAAGGTCCAGGCTGAGCTGAACCTGAACAAAGAGCTGCTAGACCACATCGACGCCCACATCACCGACTGCGAGAAGGAAATGGACGATGACGCCGAGAGCATCATCACCAACCAGCGCTACGCTTACATCAACGGCGTTGTTGACAAGGCCGTCAAGAAGAAGCCCCGCACCGAGAACCTGACCGCCTCCGATAAGATCGACCAGTTCGTCACAAACCGTATTCTGGCGCTGCCGATCTTCGCGCTCATCATGTGGCTGATGTACGCCATCGCGATGGGCACCTCCGTTGCGGACGGCGGCATCGGCATCGGCACCTTTGCCACCGACTGGACGAACGATGTTCTGTTCGGTGAGATCGTCCCGAATGCCCTCGGCGGCCTGCTGGAGAGCATCGGTGTTGCTGGCTGGCTGTACGGCCTGATCATGGACGGCATCGTCGCCGGTGTCGGCGCGGTTCTGGGCTTCGTTCCCCAGATGCTCGTTCTGTTCTTCCTGCTGTCCATCCTCGAGGATGTCGGCTACATGGCCCGTGTCGCCTTCATCATGGACCGTATCTTCCGCCGCTTCGGTCTGTCCGGCAAGAGCTTCATCCCCATTCTGGTTGGTACCGGCTGCGGCGTTCCCGGTGTTATGGCTTCCCGTACCATCGAGAACGAGCGTGACCGCCGTATGACGATCATGACCACCTGCTTCATTCCCTGCGGTGCCAAGATGCCCATCATCGGCCTGATCGCAGGTGCTCTGTTCGGCGGCAGCAGCTGGGTCGCCACCTCTGCTTACTTCATCGGCTTTGCAGCCATCATCATCTCCGGCATCATCCTGAAAAAGACGAAGTTGTTCGCCGGTGATCCTGCTCCGTTCGTTATGGAGCTGCCCGCTTACCATGTGCCCGCCTGGGGCAACGTCCTGCGCGCTACTTGGGAGCGCGGCTGGTCCTTCATCAAGCGTGCCGGCACCGTCATTCTGGCTGCCACCATCATCCTGTGGTTCCTGCAGGGCTTCGGCTTCGAGAACGGCGCGTTCACGATGGTCGAGGATCAGGACAACTCCATCCTGGCTATCGTTGCCAGCGCAATTTCCTGGATCTTCATCCCGCAGGGCTTCGGCAACTGGCGTGCAACCGTCGCTTCTATCTCCGGCCTGATCGCCAAGGAGAATGTCGTCGGTACCTTCGGTGTTCTGTATCACTATGCTGACGAGCTGTCTGAGAACGGCGACGAGATCTGGCCCGAGGTTGCTGCCAGCTTCACCGCGATCTCCGCTTACAGCTTCATGATCTTCAACCTGCTGTGCGCTCCCTGCTTCGCTGCTATGGGCGCCATCAAGCGCGAGATGAACAACGGCAAGTGGACTGCCATCGCCATCGGCTATATGTGCCTGTTTGCCTACTGCGCTTCTCTGGTCGTCTATCAGATCGGCGGCCTGATCACCGGTGAGGTCGGCTTCAACTTCTTCACCATCGTGGCTGTCGCTATTATCGCCTTCACGATCTACCTGCTGTTCCGCCCCAACAAGTACGAGGGTGTCAACGAGGTTCAGCTCGATTCCAAGAAGGCTGTTGCTTCCAAGTAATCTTGAATGTATAATAATACCGTATTCTTCCGGAAAGGAGCGGACTTTTTATGATGGAATTTTTAGCTGCTAATTTCAACCTGCCTACGATCATCGTTTCGATTTTTGTGTTTGGCGGTACCGGCTGGCTCTTGTATCATGAACACAAGACCGGCGGCCTCGGCTGCTGTGACGGCTCCTGCGGGGGCGGCGGCTGCGGCAGTCACGGCGGCTGCACAGGTAATTGTAAGACCTGCGGCGGTGCCTGCCACAGTAAGTAAAGCATAAGTGCCTGAAGGGGGCGCGGGTCCGTTCGTGGCCCGCGCCCCCTTTTAGTTTGGTATAAGGAGAGATGTACCTTGACCCTGACCGATTCCAACCTGCGTTATCTGCTGGCCATCCACCATCTGGCGCAGCAAAGCACCGAGGTCTCGCCGCTGGCACTGGCGCAGGCCATGGGCGTGACCAAGCCCAGCGTCACCAGCATCCTGACCAGCCTGATGAAGCAGGGGGTCATTGTGCGGCGGCGGTACGGCAAAATTTACATCACGGACCGCGGCGTGCTCTACGCGCGCTATTACGACGAGCTGGTCGAGAAGATTTTGCAGCACTTCCCGCTGGCGGGCGAAGGCTTCACCCCCGAGGAATGCTACAGCGCCGCGGTGGCCATGGCCGTGTCGCTGCCCGCAAGGGAGATCGACGAGAAGTGCGAAGCGCTGTACAACAACGAGAACAAGTAAACCGACAGGACTCCATGTAGGGGCCGCACATGTGCGGCCCTCCGCCTTTCCATAGACGCTCGTCTGCCCCACACGCAAGGGCCGGGCATGCCCGGCCCCTACCACACCGCGTAAAAAGCCTATTGCACACTCACCCGAATTGTGGTAAAGTTAGACTATATAAAGGTATAGATAAGAGGGGGACTATCATGCAGCTGAATCCGCATTACGCCGAGCTGAACGAGAGCTATCTGTTCAGCACCATTGCCCACAAGGTAGCCGACTACCAGAAGGCCCATCCCGAGGCAGACGTCATCCGTCTGGGCATCGGCGACGTCACCCTGCCGCTGGCGGCATCCGTGACGGAGGCCATGCACAAGGCCGTTGAGGAGCAGGGCCACAAGGGTACGTTCCACGGCTATATTCCCAGCGAGCAGGGCTATGAGTTTCTGCGCGACGCTATCCGCAGGTATTACGCGGGCCACGGTGTCGAGCTGGACATGTCCGAAATTTTCATTTCCGACGGTGCCAAGAGCGACCTGGGCAACCTGCTGGACCTGTTCAGTCAGGACAACACGATCCTTGTTCCCGACCCGGTCTACCCGGTCTATGTCGATGACAACGTGATGGCGGGCCGCAAGATTCTCTACCTGCCCGCCACGGCGGAGAACGGCTTCCTGCCGATGCCGGACGAGGCCCCCCACGCGGACATCGTCTACATCTGCAGCCCCAACAACCCCACCGGCGCGACCTACTCCGTCGAGCAGCTCAAGGCCTGGGTCGCCTGGGCGAAGGCCAATGACGCGGTCATCCTGTTTGACGCCGCATACGAGTGCTTCGTCTCCGAGCCGGGTCTCGCCCGCAGCATCTTTGAGGTCGAGGGCGCGAAGGAGGTTGCCATCGAGGTGTGCAGCTTCTCCAAGATCGCAGGCTTCACCGGCACGCGCTGCGGCTACACCGTCGTGCCGCAGGCGCTGGCCGGCGGCAAGCTGAACAAGATGTGGCTGCGCCGCCAGACTACGAAGTTCAACGGCGTCGCCTATGTTGTGCAGCGCGGTGCCGAGGCCGTCTTTACCGACGAGGGCATGAAGGAGATTCAGCAGAACCTCGACTACTACCGCGCCAACGCCGCTGTCATTGCGGCAGCGCTGGACGAGGCCGGTGTCTGGTACTGCGGCGGCAAGAACAGCCCCTACATCTGGCTGCGCTGCCCCAACGAGATGGGCAGCCGGGAGTTTTTTGACTGGCTGCTCGAGCACGCCCACGTTGTGGGCACCCCCGGCGAGGGCTTCGGCCCCTGCGGCAAGGGGTATTTCCGTCTGACGGCGTTCGGCGATGCCGAGCGCACCAAGGAGGCCGCCGCACGCATCAAAGCGGCGCTGGCCACACTGTAATATTGCGGGAGGGTTTACACCATGAAACCAAATGAAGAAATCATGGAATTTCTGAAAGAGAATCCCACCTTCTACCTTGCCACCGTCGATGGCTATCTGCCCCGCGTGCGTCCCATCGGGTTTGCCATGTGGTACAACGGCCACCTGTGCATTGCCTTGGGCAAGCACAAGGCCGCCTACAAGCAGCTTTTGGACAACACGAACCTCGAGATCTGCGCCGCCAATGACCGCGGCGAGTGGCTGCGCGTGCAGGGCACGGCGAACTTTGACAACAGCCCCGAGGCCCAGGCCGCCGCGTTCCAGGTCATGCCCCAGCTGGCCGACATGTATAATGAGGAGACGGGCAACAAGCTCGGCATCGTCTACCTCGACCATCTGTCCGCCAAGCTCTTCTCGATGTCCGGTGTTGTGAAGGACATTATGAACTACTGATACTTACGTAAAGCCAATGCCCCGGTGTGCGTTTCTGCGTACCGGGGCATTTTTGCGTTGCCGGGAGCGGGCACGGGCGGATATGGAATCCGCCCCTACAGCCCCTTAAAAATCGGCTTGTAGGGAGGAGTCTTGACCCCTCCGCGGGGCGTCGAGGACGCCGCCCCCCTACACCGATTCAATGCTTGTTTTGGGCCGGTTTGTAGGGGCCGGGCATGCCCGGCCCGCCAGTCTGCGCCGTTGCCCGTGCACGGTTCACCCGTAGGGGAGGGATTCATCCCTCCCGGGCACCTGCCTCCGCCGCGAACCGGCACGGGAGGGGCAAGACCCTCCCCTACAAACTGCCCCGAAACAT
>ERZ857745.2699-NODE-2699-length-18436-cov-2.718024_pt1 | contig 18436 bp, 27 predicted proteins | sample MGYA00519699_ERZ857745 | MGnify/ENA primary metagenome ERZ857745 (study PRJEB31778, sample SAMEA3449357) | human gut metagenome | biome: human gut; feature: human-associated habitat; material: faeces | place: United Kingdom | collected 2010/2012 ...
ATCTGTAAATGCTGGAAATGCAGCAGAATTGTTTGCAAAACCGGATATCGACGGAGGCCTCGTAGGCGGTGCCTCTTTGAAACCGGATTTTGGCAAGATTGTAAATTACAAATAATGTAAAATTTGCTGAGTCTGGGTATGAAAGAGACTGTTTAATTGAGCAGGTCAATTGTGGCTGGCCGAGGTATCTTTTTACAGTAAAACGGGATGCTTTGGATTATGTAGAGAAGAGACAGATTGTAGCATGGCTTGGAAAGTCAGGAAAACTTCTTAATGATGTGTCGCTTGAAAGCTTAAGGCGAGTTAAAAGTATTATTGAGAATGATTTAAAAACAGAAAAGAAGAGTATTGTAAAAACAGAGAATCCGGACCTTTGGGATATGTGTCACAGAGGTGATATAGTCTTTCCATCTGCCGTACAGCGATATTTCGAGGTTACGAAACAGACTGCCATAGAAATGTGTGAAAAACAGGTGAGTGATGGAAAATGTGTAGAAGTGTATTTTGTTAAATGTCCAGAATGTCAGGAACTCAGCAGAAAGTATTATAACAGGGAAGATATTCCTGACAATTATACATGCGAGAATGGCTGTGAGGAGTGCGAGGATATTCCTGTTTCTGATGACATGATTGTTAAATATTATGAGTGGCAATAGCGAAAGAGAGAACTTGTGAAGATGATTACACAAGAAGACGCAATCCGGCTGTTTCGATATAACAATAAACATATTGATGAGTTAAGTAATGAAGACAGGCTTCAGATTGCTGACTGGATTGAAAAATTGCAAAAGTACGAGTAGCCAGAAGAAGCAGTGAGAGGAGGAAACTGATATGTCAAGAACAACAGATTTGGAAACTCGCATGAAAACTTATGAGAATGTTCCCAAAAATAAGCTTATGAGACGCTGTCCTGTGGCAATAAGACTGGATGGCTGTCATTTTAAAAGCTTCACAAAAGGCTTTGATAAGCCGTTTGATAATGTTTTTATGAAATCTATGCAGGAAACTATGAAATATCTCTGTGAGAATGTACAGGGATGTGTAATGGGATACACGCAGTCAGACGAGATTACGCTTATCCTTGTGGATTATGAACACCTTAATTCAGAAGCATGGTTCGATGATGAAGTAGAAAAGATATGCAGTGTAACAGCAGGCATGGCATCTATGGCATTCTACAGAATTTTTTGTAAGAATGCTCATGGATTTCTCAGTGAAAATGGATATCCGCATGTGCATATGCTAAAAAATGAAAAGCTGATTAATGCATACAGGAGGGCATGGAGGCAGGGCGCATACTTTGATGCCAGGTGTTTCAACATTCCCAAAGAAGAAGTGACAAATCTTATTTATTGGAGACAATGCTGTGGACACCGTAATGCGATACAGGCAGCAGGATGCACATATTTTTCAAACAAAGAACTTTTGAATAAGAGCGGCGATGAGATCATTAAGATGCTCAAAGAAAAAGGCATTGAGTGGTCTGCATATTCAAATGATGCCGTATGGGGAAGCTGCTGCGTAAGAAATAACAGGCCGGTAATTATGCCTGATGGCAGGCGTACCTATTATATGTATGACAAAAACAAAAGAACAAAAGCGTGGATAATTGATTACCATATTCCGGTGTTTACCGGCGCTGGAAGATTATATATCAATGCACTTATGTATACAGAAAGCGAGGATTAATTATGATAGGAAAAAGTAATATAGCTGATTGCGACGAGAACTGCAAATATGAAGGTCTTTATGAGACGTATAAAAATGTGCATGATGATATTCGAAAGAAATTTATTTCTCAGACGATTGTAACGGTGTTATTATTGTTCGCTGTCACGATTACGGTTGTATATCTTTTATATTGCAGGATAACTGGTAAATATAATGACAACTCTAATCGAGCTTTAATGGCTATGACAATGACAATAGTTGTTACTGGTCTGTGGTCATCTGCAATGATTTTGCCGATAATAGCAGAAGGAAAAAAGCTTTTAAAAGGATATAAAATAAGGCTTTCAAATATTGCGGCTAATAAAATTGCAGAGCATGTATATCGAATACAGTCAATTGAAGATATTAAAAATGAAAATATATTTACAGACGAAGGACGTCTTAATAAAAGAGAAAGTATATTGCATTGTATTGATGGCAGTGGAAACACAATGGATGTGTATATTGACCCAAATAAAAGCTATTGGTTTGATGAAAATGATAATAATATTTTAAGCACAGACGGTATTGTTTCAGAATTGCTTTTTAGTGATGACGGTGAAACCTCTGAAACGGGTGTCATAAAATACACTGTTAATGATAAAACGGTCTATATAAAAGAAGTAGATATAGAAGAAATATATGAAAGCGAGGAGTAATTGTGGCAAAGAAAACAGATAACAATGCGGCATTTCTTGAGAAATTCAAGGAATGCGAGCAGCTTATTCGCCAGACTTATGGCGATGATAAAAATTTCAAATGGTTTGAAGATAAGATGAAAGATAACGGTGAGGATCAGATGTCGCAGAAAATGTATGTGTGCAGAGTATTGCGCAATTATATGTCGCATAATCCGGATGGCGGGTTCTTCATTGACATATCAGACGCGATGACGGAATTTCTTGATGATGTGAAAACAAGAATATCAGGAGATATCAGGACATGTAAGGATGAAATGTCGGTTGTAAGAAAGTTTTACACGCTGCATAGCACGGTTAGCGCAATTGCTGTAGTACTCAATAAGATTCCTGCTGTGCCGATAGTTGATGAGGATAAAAATATCATTGCTTTCTGTACTGATGAGACAATCAGATACGCTGTTTCTAATGGAGCAAAAGCTGCTGACGAGATTGCCTTGTATAAAATGAATCAGCCTGCATCGGAAGTGGTGGCGACAGTGGATGATACATATGATTCTGCAATGGAAAAGGCAGAAGCAATGAACAAAAAGATAATATTTGTTGCTGATGACAGGCGTCTCAGGGGCATTATTAATTTGAAATAAAGCGTGAAAAGGAGAACAACATATGCTGCAAAAATATTTACAGCTCTTTGAAAGGGCATTTGAAAAATTAACATCATTGGGAGGAAGCAATAGTACATGGTCTGACTATTTTACAACCGTTGGCACCGAGTTTCTTGTGCTGCTACTTGGAATTGTGTACATCGTTGCAATTTTTGCGATTATTTTCATTCCGGTATTCGGAAACAGGAAAGTTGTGCAGAAAATTGCAAAGAACGATGCTTACAAAAAGGCACAGAAACTGGGAACAAAATGGTATGAGTTCAGGAAGAAAGTCAGAGATATTGTTGGAAATATAGAGATAAGTGGATATAAATATACCTCTGGTCCTGATGTTGATAGTGAATTTAGTGGATACAAATATGATGCTGACCTTGATACTGAGCTTAAAAATGCGCTTAATGAATACAATATTACAAAATATACATCCTTCATTAAGAATGAAGCTAGTGATAAGAAAAAGAAATTTGATAAAAAGGCTATTAACGAAATGATGAAAGAGCAGCATCTGGATTGGTTAAGCTGGAATGAGAGTAAAGGCGACTGGACAGCATGTGGTGATTTTAAGGAATTAGGCAAGATTGATGATTATGGTAAACTTTGCAGAAAGTTTTTTGCTAAATGCATTGCCGCCTGCTCAGCCATCATGATGGTGTATGCAATCACTTTAAAAACATGAGTAAGAAAAAATCATTTTGTAACGCACTGTTTAATGAGTTCTTTGGATCTATTTTATTAGTTCTTTTTATAACCTATATAGCTGCGTTCATAATATTAGGCAAAGCTGGAATATTTAATTTTATAGGAGGGGATAGTAATATTGCGAACGGATTTGTTGCTGCAGTATTTTTTCCAATTGTGTTGGGTCTTGTATTATTAGCAATAGTGTTAATTGTATCTGTGTTGGGATTTATTCCACATAAAGTTAGAGCTGTATATAATTATACTTATCTTCCACTTACTGTTGATGAAATTAGGGATGCTTTAGATAAAGGTGTTATATCCTCTAAGGAAGATTATATCAGATTGATTTTGAACAGTCTGCGTTATGGAGCTATGAAGAAGCCATCTTCATGGTTTTCCGCTTATTATATAACATTCTCTCAAGAAGAATTATACTCATTATGCAAATCCTTTGAGGAAGTGTTTGACAGCCCTATTATTATTGACAATGATATGCTTTCATATATTAATAAGTATGATGACATTGATACTCCTTTTGACAATGCGAAATATAAGGGTGAAGTTTTGCTTAGAGATATAAGACAAAATTATGAAAATGGAAAAGATGCTACATTTGCCCTGTATGTGGATGGGGATAAATATAAAGAAATGCTTGAAACAATTGAGTTTCCAATATATGTGGGCAGATAACTTCATTTTCCTTCCTTTGGCAGTAAAAAGGTCCCTCTCTGTAGTAGAAAGGGACCTTTTTGTTTAATCGTTGACAATTATCTTGTCAAGACTTCGTATGTAACAATACGAATGGTCTGACAAAACTTCTTCATTGTCACACAAATACTCATGGTTAATGCTATTAACCATTGCGTTGACCTCATCCGGATCGTTAATGTTAACCTGATCCGGGGTTATCATCGGTAAGAGAATAACCTCATGCACAGATGATGGGAGGATTAATACATCCGAACCCCATGCTTCTGCGCGCTTTTTAATCTCGTCCGAGCAGAACATCAAAGCTGCTCCATACGTGCGAGTGCGATTGCTCAGCACATACTGCTTTAACGGTGCATCATCAAGAATTTGACGGAAAATTTCTCTTTCTTCCGGAGCCATCTGCGAAAGCAGTATGTCTGTCATGGAGAGTGTTTCTGCGCCAAATATTCTGACGGTATTCTTTGCTGCAATTTCGTACAGCTGATCTACCGTTATACCCCATTCAGAAAAAAGCATATTGGATATTGGCATTGAGATCAATGTTGATTCCTCTGCTTCCTCAAATGAGACAATGATGCGGAATGTCATTGTCATGTCCAAAAAACCTTTGTGAACCAACTGGTCTATTGCCGGTTTACATCTTTTTGGATTAACTAGGCGGCAGACGATTCTGTCCTTAACCTTGTCAAACGAGGTTAAATCCCCGCTGATTGAAGCTTTGAGAGTTCGCATGAACTTTTCTTTATCAGCGGTATACATTTCCACAAGGCTGTTAACACTCATCACAACCTTTTTGGTATCATTTTTTGTATTTTCAAACGATACCCACTCTTCTTCGATTGAGAGTGTTGCCTTGTACTCCGGTGAAATCTCATTAGCTACCTGATCAATTATTTCAAAGTCTTTCGTTGTCATAATATCTTCCTCCTTTAATTTATTATTTTTATATATGACACAATAAATATGGAGTTTGCAGATGTTGCAGACAGATTTATTTTTCAACGAGGCAAAATCTATATTTATAGTGATTTTATTAATATTTATCTTAAAGGGGGGGGACACTATTATGGTAATTATCAGAAATGGAAAAGAGATTGAACTTACCTGGGACGAGGTAAGCGATGCTCACAAAGAATTTGTAACATCATGGATGAGTGGTGTTGCAATCAGTGATTTCGATGTTGACATCTACACCAGTAGACATTTTACCCACAGCTTCAATATGCATATCCATCAATCTACGTTAGACCTACATTTCATTCACTGTTTTAGTTCTAACACTGCGCACTCGCACAACATTTTTATGGCCGATCTGATTTACGTCAGTAGACATTTTTTTTATAAATTCAGCGATCTTGTGGAGTTTGTTAACGGACATTTTGCTAATAACTTCAACAAACCCATATATATTCTAATCTACACCCGATTTACATTAGTGGGTATTTTAGTAGACATTTTGCTTACGGCCTCAATTCATCTAACTTTTTCTCGCTTCATCGTCTACATATCTACTGCAGTAGACGTTTTTCCTACAGTTTTACCATTCAAAACTGGGTGATACTCCATTGCATCTACCTTAGTAGGCATTCCCCTAACAGTTTCAACGTAGAAATGAGTATATATATCTACTTTTAGTAGACATTCCATTTGTAACCTTAACTTTTACACAGATTCCTGAAAGCATTATATCTACCTCAGGAGACATTTCCTTGCAGTCTTAACCAGAATCCATATTTATATATATCTACTATGAGTAGACATTCTCCTTGCAGTCTTAACTTTTGCTTTGATGAAATATTTCTATAATCTACTCCTAGTAGACATTTTCTTTACAGTTTCAACAAATAAAAATCATACTCTCTGATCTACCTCAGTAGACATTTTGCTCACAACTCACCTTTTCTGATCATGCGTATGAAAAAATGAATCTACACCAGTAGACATTCCGCTCACAGTATCAACGCTGCCCTTCTGAGAGTTTCTTTGCTCATCTACATAATCTACACCAGTAGACATTTGGCTCACAGTCCCAACCAGAACGGTTATGAGATGTAATAATCAATCTACACCAGTAGACATTTCACTTTACAATCTCAGCGATAATACGGAACCATTAATTCAGCTGATCTACCTTAGTAGACATTTCGCCAACAGTTCCAATGAAGACAGCACTGGACAATATTTCATATCTGCCTCAGTAGATATTTTCCGTACAGATTCAACCTGAATTGGCAGCTCAGTGGAATTACAATCTACTTTAGTAGACATTTACCTTGCAGCCTAAATCCCATTCCTACTCAAGAGGCTGTCTGTATCTACATCAGTAGACATTTTGCTTACAGCTTCAACCAGTTAAGGGATATTGTTTCTCGAATTATCTACATCAGTAGACATTCCGTTTACAGTTTCAGACAGTCTTTCAATATCTGAGCCTAATGCTAAATCTACCTCAGTAGACATTTTCTTTACAGTTTCAATATGTTTGTGGGCATTCGACAGAAAGTGATCTACGCAAGTAGACATTCCGCTTACAGTTTTAACATTGAAGTTACAGGCTGATGAGGATAGTATCTACCTCAGTAGACATTTTCTTTACAGTTTCAACTAGCTTTAATAGGAACTGATGAGGATATCTACCTCAGTAGACATTCACCTTACAATTTTAGTCCAATATGCAGCAACACTTATAGTAGACATTTTTCCTTTGCAGTCTTATCCACAATGTTTTGTATTGCGCTTACACTCATCTGCTCCAGCAGACATTTTTGTTTTCATTTTTATCTATAATTTACCCTAGTAGATATTTCCCTTGTAGCCTTAACCAGAATCCATATTTATCTACATCTAGTAGACATTCTCCTTGCAGTCTTAACCACATCTGCCAAGCAAATAGTTCTTAATCTACATTAGTAGATATTTTTCTCACAGTTTCAACAAAATCAATTATTATTACTTTAGCAAATCTACTTTAGTAGACATTTATTTTTACCGCTTCAACAGATATGCTTGTTCGTGAGGGAGCAGTATCTACGTCAATAGACATTTTTCTTACAGTTTCAACAAAAGAAGGAGGAAATTCCCAATGATATCTACCTTAGTAGACATTTTCCTTATAGTCTCAACGCCCAGCATAGCTGTAGTAAGCCCATATCTACCCTAGTAGATATTCCCCTTGCAGCCTTAACATTTCAATATCAAGTGAGCCAAAATCCATCTACTTCTAGTAGACATTTCCCTTGCAACTTTAACGTATAAACATTCAAAAGCAGATATGAATCTACATAAGTAGACATTTCCCTTGCAGCCTTAACCCCCATTAGTACGTCCAACATTTACAAATCTACCCTAGTAGACATTCCGCTTACAGTTTCAACAATGACTGTGATATCATCTTGACTATCATCTACCCTAGTAGACATTTCGCTTACAGTTTCGACTAGAGGATGTTTTTTCACCCATTGCAGATCTACCCCAGTAGACATTCCGCTTACAGTTTCAACATTATTACTGTGATTTTGATATGGAAATCTACCTTAGTAGACATTTCGCTTACAGTCTCAACCCTAACATTGTGCACCTGCAATCTACCATAGTAGATATTTCACGGTTGAACTGTAAGCTCTTTACGTATTATGTCCTTAATTTGTTACCTTGTACCATTGAACTGTAAGCATTTATTTCTATTAAAGCTGCGGTCTGCCTAACTGCCTGTTTACTGTCTGCTTTGCCTTTTCTGCATGAAACTGAACCAGTCTTCATTGCTGAGTCTTTTAAATTTGAATTTCTCGCTCTCGGCCCAATTGTTCTTCACCTGAAGCACATTATATAGGCCTTTCATCGCTATGCCGTATGCATCGTTAGCATCTGCTTCGATAGGAAGCGATTTGTCAGCAGCGTCCGTGTCAAAGAACTTTCCTGATGCGTTCATTATAGGAGATACAAATTTGTCATATTCTCTGTCTTTCGACTCGCATAAGCTGTTTCTCATCTGTACTGTGAGTTTGAACATCTCAAATATGTGAGAGGAGAGTGCATAGTCAATAATTTCCTGTTTGATGTCATGACCATCTGTCCAGTTTATGTCTGTGGCAGCAAGAGTTTTCTTAATTTCCTCTGTTATGTCGATAATGACTTCACTAACGAACTTTCTGTTGAGGAATGTCTTTTTAACTCTTGTGCCGTAAGTATATGCACACCATTTTGTTTTTGCACAGGTCTCGTATGTCTCAAAATTATCGTAATCAAACTCAAATGCAAACAAATCTTTCTCGGCATCATATCTGATGCAGTCAAATCTGCCAATGAAATCCGTCTTGACTTTTTCAGACGATATGTCTCTGAACTTGAATAAGGATACAAATCCTGTTGTCGGATCAACCCTTGATGTATATGCGGCTGGCACATAGAGAATGCATCCACACTGGCTTCCGACATTTTTAAGGCTTTCCGGAATGTATGTAAGCTGATAACCATTGGCAATTCCGCCTGCTTCCAGAGGCTTTCTGTCCTTGAATGTCAGATAGTTGAGAGTCTTAATGAGGCTTGTCTCAAACTGCTGGTAAACCCCGCGCTCAATCTTTGAACGCTTTTCCTTAAACCTGCTGTTTAAGTCTTCCATGACAACAATACCATTGTATTTTATTACAAGCTCGGCAACTTCATGAACTGCCTGTGACAAATAGCCTTTCTTTAAGTCAGCTATTTTTACACCCTGTTTCCAGTTCTGCCTTGCCAGTTTTCTCATGATTTCAACCTGCTTGAGCTTTGCCTGATAGTCCACATTAAGGGATTTCTGCTCAACAATGTTTCCGTCAGTATCAATTACTGATACATACAGCAAATTTCTCTCCCCACGGTCAATTCCAATGATGTAAGTGTCCTTTGTCTGAGCAATATACTTAAGAGCCATTTCGTTTACATTTACACGTCTGTTTTCCGCCTTGTAGTTTAGTGACACCGGCATGTTGATAAAGAACTCATCCTCTGTATATCTGTGGTCTTTTATAATGTCATAAGGGGCAGTGCGGTGGTCTACAATATCCTTGTACTTAAGCGCCTCTGCTGAAAGAGGTGTTCCTGAATTGTTGTAGTAGCCGTAAAGCTCCATGTAAACATCATCAGGCACGCATTTTCTGACAGTAATAATGTTTCCATTTTCATCCATTTCCTGTGCGTTGTAGGTCTTGCTGACAAGAACAGAACCTTTCTTGTGAACGACAGGAGTTTTTATGCTCTTTGGCCTGAAGAATGCTTCTGTGCCGCCGCATAACTTGATAACAGGATCTGCAACATTTTCATCACTGAATAAACTGCGTAGAATAGCAGTGTGCTTACTTGGTTTTCCGAAGCTCTTTTCTGAAAAGTCTTTATTGTATATCTGAAACAGATACAGCTGGCCATTTTCCTGCAGACTGTCAATATCATCACTTCCAATGTATGTCCAGTTCATGTAATAGCCCTGTTCGGCAACTTCCTTGTAGAACTCGCCAATGTCATTGTAGCTTTTGGTGTCTGAGAACTTAAAATCAAAGCAGTCCCAGTCAGTATACAGTGTGAGACAGTGCTTAAAGTAATCAATCAGTTTGTGACAATAGTCTATATCAAAGTTCTTTGATGCCTTAAGATGTTTGCCTTTCTTGTAATCAGAAAGCAGTTCATCTGTAAGTCCGTAAACCGGTGCAGCCTTGCTTGAACTTATGAACATGTGAGGCAGCATCTTGTTAGGTCCGGTTAAAAGAGAGTAGACCATTTTCTTATAATCGCCGTTCTGCATCGTATCATGTCCTTTTATGATACTCTTTGCAGGTTTATTTTTAGCATTGAATACTCCAAGATAAAACTTGTCGTCCTTTGCAAGAAGAATGGCGTTGTTGGTAAATTCCTTGCTTTCGCTCCAGCCTGATGCAAATGAAGATGTGCCAAAGTACAATTCAAACTTATCTGTATTGTACGGTTTCTTGGTTACGTAATTTCTTGTACGGTTGTATAAGGATACAATAGAATGGATTTCATCGCTTATATCCTCAAGTTCTGTGTAAAAATCCGTATCTTTGTCAACGGGCTCGTCTGTCTTGAACTTTGCGCACCAGCGAAAGATGTCCATAAACGGCTCAATCGCCTCTTTAAGAACGGCAATTTCAGTCTCGTTTTCTGCCAGTGGAATGCCGGAACTCATGGTCAACGGGCTTGCTTTGTAACCAGCGACAATATCTGAAATGATTCTTATAAGCGATCTTGTGCTTACAGCTTTGTCCGGACATAAGTTATACTTATCAACAAGTTTATCAATTTCACCAAGGCTTATTAATTCAGTGTTTTTAGCCATGGATGCAGCCTTTTTCTCTTTGGTCTTGCCTTTGCCCGGGAGAGTGTCAATGTAACTCATGGTAAGAGCAGTATTGATTACACTGAAATCCCTGTACAGTGTCTGGGATATATTTGTAAAGTGCTTCTTTGAAATGTATATCTTATCAAGGTCATAGCTATCAGCATTCTTACCGAGCATCTGCAGTCTTTCAATAACAGATTTGGTTCTGACATTGTTAAGAAAATCATTAACGGCAGCATATACATCTTCATCGCAATTGAATTTTGCAGGTACATCATACAGTGATTCTTCGATGCAGAGTATCTGCTTGTGAAGATGTCTTAACTTGTATGGGCTTAATTTTTCCTTTGTCGCCTGACAGTAGAGGTTCATGAATTTATTAATTCCACCTACGACATAGTTGTAGAAAGAAATATCATCCTGTGACACAAAATGATTGAAGGCAAAATGATCGAAGTTATACGAAAAGATATTTCTAATATCAGCTCCACCAGCAGCTTCCTCAAGCTTCTCAATCATTTCAGGCTCGTAATCAAATTTGTTTGCAATGTTTTTGTATATGCGAATGTTGTCAAAATGGATTTTTGCATTGTCATCAACAATTCTGTAGCATGCAGATGATGAAATCTTTTTCTTTGAAAAGCAGTTTTCTCTATTTGCAAAGAATGCTGAAAATGATGTCATAAAGCCGTTGAACATCTTGACAATCTGCATTTTCTCTTCTTTTTCTTCAGCAGAGTAGGCTTCATTGTGCAGGATAAACTCTGGCAGGATGGAAGCGGTAATTTCTGCCTTGAACATATTTTTATATCTGTCATCGCTCTCGAAAATGTCATGGATGGCTTTTCTCATGTCATCCTGTGCTTTTTCAAGAGCTTCCTTATTATTCTTTGTCTCCAGATACTTTTTCATTTCTGTAAAAAGTGGTTTGAAATCAAGTTCATGAACTTTTACAAGGTTCTCACTTAAGAAATTTCTGTAAAAATCGTTTAAGATATTCTTGAGTTCCTGACTCATCATATTTCTTTCCTGATCAGCTTCAATAACACCGTGTTCCTTTATATATTTTGCTGTAATCTCTGTTGGAATCAGTCTGTTACACAAAGTCTTTGTAACAGATGAAAGATTCGTAAAATCACTGAAATTAATTGTTCCCATGTTGATTTTCTCCTTTTTGCTTCACTCCGTCAACGAATACCGCATCTACGCCTGAGCCTTTGAGTACTACCAGCGTTTTAGTGTCTTCATTATATTCGAATGTGTATTTTGCGCTGTCAGAAATAAAAGTCTTATTATCCTTATTATTGTGATAATTAGCTACATTATCATAGTTGGTATTAATGGTAGTTTTTATTGTATTATTAATTTTTTCATCAATATCAGACCTCCAACCAATGCCTCCGAACATTAGACAGGCTGCTATTCCTTGAAGAAATAAGACACCTCCATAACCTTTACAATCTTTAAGGTTGTAATCATGATCAAAAAAGATTGCAAGTGCCATAAGAGCTGTAAACCCTAAACCCATAAGTATTCCGATTGTTATCTGACTCATCCTATTTTTCTCCCTTGTCTTTTATTCCATCAACGAATACTGCATCTACATCTGAGCCTTTAAGCACTATCAGTGTTTTAGTTTTCTCATCATAATCAAATGTGTACCTTGAACCACTGGAAACAAAAGTTTTATTATCCTCCTCGTTGTGATAATTGAGGACATTGTCATAATTGGCAGTAATTGTGTTCTTAACTGATTTTTCTACTTTAGTGTTATTATCATCAATTATTCCTCCACAGACTGTCAGCGGAATGATAATTATTCCCGCAATAATGGTCTGAGGAATCCAGTGATTGAGAGTTAAGTTATCGTAACCCGAATAAAATATTAAACCAAGACCGCTTGTGATCATTAATCCTATCATAATGCAAAATATTGTGCTGTGTTCTATCATACTGTTTTCTTCCTTTCATACCTGCATTCGAGTTCCTTGCCGCCGGGAGTAAAATGCTTAATCTTTGAGATGTCTTTGTTGATACTGTGCATGAAATATCCATTAATCGCGCACATATAGTCAATGTCGCCATATCTGTTGCCACGCGGATATTCCAGACAATGTTTGCAGTTGGCGCAGCAAGCTATAGTATTTTTATCCATAAGTGCCTCCTGTCATCCATTTTTTACATCAAAATACACAACACTTTCGCAGTATCGTCTCCATACCAATCCTCAAAGTCGGCAGCGATTTCACTGTTTGCAAGTACTGTTTTATTATATGTATCTTCGTCGGCAAGCTGATATGACACTGCTTCCATGTCGTCATTGACCTCACAAGCATCCACACCTGTGCAATGCTCTAAGTTGAAATCAATCTGATGCGTGCAGTTGAATATGTTTCTGTAATACTCAACGTCTGCATACTGGTCTTTGAACATGTTTTTGACTTCGCCTATTGTCATAATGTTTTCCTCCTGTGCCTGTTTCTACATATATAATATGTACGATTGTCCGTTTGTCCAAAAAAATGAACAATTTTATATTATAAGTATGATAGAAGCTGTGCCATTTTATCGTCTTCTATATAAATATTGCAGCAGGGTAGTGCCTTAATCTGATTATTTGCTGTTTTTCTGTTTGACGCCATTAACGAATGTTGCATTAACGGATGAACCATTAAATATTATTAATGTCTTTTCCTTATTGTTGTAATCGAAGGTATATTTTACATCACCTGAAACAAAACTTTTATTATCTTTTTCGTTATGATAATTGAGTACATTATCATAATTTGTAGTGATTGTATTTTTAATTGATTTTTTTATGCCGCTATTAGTGTCATCAATTTTTCCGATACAAGCTAATAAAGGAATAATTATCAATCCAGATATAATTGTCTGAGGAATCCAATGGTTACGCATTGAATTATTATAAGATTTATGCCAAATTGCTCCAATCCAAAATGTTAAAATTAATCCGGATATAATACCAATTACTACAAAACTTAAATTCATCATTTTTTTTGCTCCTTAATCCGGTATTTTAAATCCCAGCTCTCTTGCACATTCTTTGTATGCTCTTATTGCTTCGTAGTCTGTATATTCCTCTGCACCAAAAGTATGAGAGAGAGGAAATGCTACCAAAGAAGCAATATCAGTGATTTCAGCCTTATAATTATCAACCCTTTTCTGATTTTCTTTTTTAGCAGCGGCAATTGCTTCCTCTTTTGTTGCAAACAGATTGTTTGGTGACTGGTGGGTAGTACCAATAAAGCTGTCCTCCGAGTATGACTTTCCTTTGATTTCTATTATGTAGTCTTCATTGTCTGAGCGTTTTGTTATCTCGTTTACAAATCCGCACACAATTCTTTCTGTCCAAGACTCCTTGAACCATACTTTTTGTCCAATTTTAATGTCATTAATATTAATCATCTTTTTCTCCTTTTCATTTGACTATCGTTCCTTTAAGAAATTGACTGGCTTGTAAGTATCAAACTGATAGATTCCTTTATCGTTCAGATATCCTTTGATGAGCCAGTAGTCTTTATCGTGTTCATACAGCTTGTTGATACTTATTTTATCGCTTGAATATTTTAACACGCCGCTGCTATCATATTTTCCAATGTAAAGTTGATTCTTAAAATCTCTGTACCTGATAATTATATTATCTGCGTGGACAAATCCATCATCCTCAGTAGAAGATAAAAGATTTTTAATGAAATCACATTCTAACATGCAGTGTATATAATTGTACCAATCGTCGCAGTAGCCGGAAATAAGTATCAGGTACAATGGAAGAGATGCTACGAATATTACTGCCAATATTTTGTTGTTTGAACTTGCCGGTTTGCCGAGTATTGTAAAACAAATAATAATTAAAGCAGTCAGTAGCCATAATAGTACTGGAAAGAATATTTTGTTACATTTGCTATCTAACTTTAGTGCGCGTTTCTTTATTTCTTCCGAATTTAAGTTAAAATTTTCATCTAAATCAAATTTAATTTTCATTGTGTTTTCCTTTGATAGTTTCTTCCTTACAAATATCCTCCGTCACTATGTTCCAGTACAAAATATCCAAATGATGCAGCCATGCCGTCAATATTCTTATTGCTCATATCCACAGTGAGCTTTTCTAAAATTTCCTTGTCAAATTCATCCACAAGCTTATGTTCAATCGCCCACAATCTCATGGCCTCAAACTCTTTCTCTGCAAATGTCTTTGCCATCTTCAATATTTTCCTTCATTTTTTATTGCTCTGACTGTCATTCCTGCTGCACACGCTGCTGACAAAAAACTTAGTGCCGGTGCTGCCTGCCAGACATAGCTAATACATCCGCGTTTGTCTACAGTTTCCTTGAGTTTTAAAACAATATTGTCTGTATCCGGGATTTCGTTGGCAACTGACATTTTGCATAATACATCGCATTTATATGCATTTTCCGGGTCCATTATTTTGTAAAATAATTCATTTCTTTTGCTTGTGTCAAATTGTATTTGATCGCCGTGCCTCATAAAATCTTCTAAACTGTATTTTATATTGAAACAGTCTATCTTGTATTGACCGGCTATATCTATTTTCTTTTCGTATGCCAATGTTTGTCCAAGAAAAAGTACAAACAGAATAATAGTACATGCCAAGATAATCCGATTAGCAAAGCTGGCATTTGGAATACATTCTACAAATGCAAATATAACAAAACCGCTAGGAATTGTCACAAGAGCAGACAATCCGAACAAAACATCTTTCTCGTGATAATCTTTTACCAGCTTATCATACTGTTGACACGCTTTTTTAACCGCTCGTAATCTGTGTCATTGAATATAACTTTGACATTCTGCATTTAAAAACCCTCCGTGAAATATTTTGCAAAAAAATGCAAAGCTGACAACAAATACAAGCACTGACAATGTGTATATATGCCGAATCTTTCGGTCATAAATCGCCCACAGCAGCAGAGCGAACAGTATGGGAATCAATATGAAAAACAATACTGCGCTAATGTATAAGTATATATGCATAATATTACTCCTGACTATAATGTTATTTGTTGCACAACCCACAGGCTTGCCTGTGGGTATTAGTAAATGACTATTCTACAGGTTTTCCTGTTATAGCGTCTTTTTTGTTAAGTTTCTGTGACACAGGAACGCCTAATGTACTCATGACTGATTTTGTATAATACTTGTCGCTGCCGGGCTTTTTAATTGATATGTCATAAACAACACTGATTTTCTCACCGTATGTACCAACCTGTATGATATTGTTCTCCGTCAGCCTTTCATATGATGAAGACAAGCTTCCATATGAACCAAATGCATATCCCCACAATTCATAGAACTGGTCTGTGTAACCCTCAATTGCGAATACATTGTAGTATTCAGTGTCATTTGAAATAGCAAAACCATCCTGAGTCTGGCCGTGGAATGTATCATCCATGCTGTCCTGATTAATACCATTAACCTGAGGTGATGTTGACAACAATGATATGTCAGCGTGAACATGGCCAATTACTACATCATATCCATCAGGAAGTCCCTGTGTATGCACTTTCATGCTTATCTGTTTTGGATCCGTTACGCGCCAGTTGTTGAGGTCATATCCGTTAGTGCCGTACTCACAAACCAGCTTGAAGTCTTCATCAGGAATGTCTAATGTTTGTGATAATGACGGTGTTCCCATATCATTTGTTTCCATAACCTGTACCTCTGTATCGACCGGAACATATTCATCCTCGATTGTACATCCTGTGAGCATAGCAGCAGTAGTTAATACAACTGCCAGCAGTGTGATTTTCTTTTTCTTCATTATTGTTTTTCTCCTTTTGTTTTTGTAAATACAATGGCAACTTTTTTACTTGGATGCCTAATACCTCTGTTTTTTATTTAAAGTCTCATAATAAAATATGATACTTTTATTTGTCTCCTCAATCAGTCCATATTTAACTGCCAGTCTGTAGCGGAAATCTTTTTGCAGATTAGGCATCATGACATCTTTTAATCTCTGTCTGAACTGTTCAATGGTGAATGTAGACTTGTAGAAATTACACTGCCTGCACGCGGGCAGGAGATTGCTTTCGTCATACATTTCTTTTTCCGACATTGTCTGCGCAATATCATTGTTGCGATAAACGCTTTCGACATGGTCTATCTGCATGTCTTTGTATTCCAGTTCGCATCCACAGTAAGCACATCTGTGATTGTATTTTTCATACAGCTTTTTGCGCGTTGCTGTGGGTATTGATTTGTGTTTACTCATGATTTCTCCTTTAAAAGAACGTTTTTGCAACAAATATTAATGCAACAACAGTAATAGCAGTAGTAACAATAGCGCCAATACCAATAAAATAGCCATAATTGTTTTTTAATGCATTTTTCTTATTGAACTCGGTATTTGTCGCTATAAGACTTACTGCGATTGGAAAATTAATAGTAAGCAGAGCGATAATAAACGCAAATATGATTATTCTCATGGCGTGTCCTCTTCAATTCCGCACAGCATTTCTCCAAGTGCGGGCGCATCTTCAATAGAGAGAAGCTGAAATCAAGGAAAAAGAGATTGCAGTCCGTGAAAAGTCGCTTGATGCTGAGATTAAGAAACAGGCGGATGCTGAGAAATACGCTCGTATGCAGAAAGCTGATGCTGAGAAGTATGAGCAGGAAAAGAGAGCAGAAGCAGAGAAGTTTACAAAGCTTCAGGCTGCCGAGGCAACAAGAGCACAGTATGAGGCAGAGGCAGAAGGCATCAGAGCAAAAGGTCTTGCAGAGGCAGAGGCTATGGAAAAGAAAGCTGATGCTATGGCTAAATACGGCAAGGCAGCAATGACTGAGATGATTATCAAGGTTCTTCCGCAGATGGCAGAGGCTATCGCTAAGCCGCTTGAGAGCATTGATAAGGTTTCTATTATCGGTGGTGCAGGAGACAGTGGAATGTCTGCTATAAGCGACAATGTTCCGCAGGTGCTTGCCAAAACTATCGAATCTGTAAAAGAAACAACTGGATTTGACCTTACTGAAGTCATGAAAGCTAATACATATGATGCCAAGGTTAACAATAATATTAACGTGGCAACAGACTTTGGCGAGAAACTTGCTGAAAATGCAACAAAAGAAACTGTAGATGAAATGAAGACGGCTCCGATGGCAAAACCATCAAAAAGACGAGTTAATGTGACTCCAGAAAATAAGCAGTAACTGCGATAGAGAGGATGTGTAAAACGTCCTCTCTTTTTTTTGGACAAAATTTAAAAGCGGAATATTATATATATAGAAAATAAACGAATACACATATGAAAGGAAATATACTATGCGTACAAATATGGAACCGTTTACAAAAGAAGAAATTAATGCCATAACCGACTTTATGCAGAAGGAAGTCCTGACGGATAATAATGATGAAATTATTACAACCTTTCTTGATGTTAAAAATGGCCTTGAAGCTGCTGCTGACGAGGATGCGGATGTAACTGATGTTCTTCATTTAGCTTTTGATAATGACAAAACCATAAAAAGAATTAAGATTTTTGGTGACTCCGTCTTTCTCATTAAAATCCTCATGCTTCTGACGGCTTTTCGAGGGGACATGCTGTCAGATGATGCTAAAGCCGGAATGAAGTTTTTATCAGAGAACTTCTTTACAGTTGAGTTCGATAGCATAAGCAATCTTCAGGATATTATGCTTAATGACGTACCTGCAAATTATGGACTT
>ERZ857745.2700-NODE-2700-length-18435-cov-3.185854_pt1 | contig 18435 bp, 16 predicted proteins | sample MGYA00519699_ERZ857745 | MGnify/ENA primary metagenome ERZ857745 (study PRJEB31778, sample SAMEA3449357) | human gut metagenome | biome: human gut; feature: human-associated habitat; material: faeces | place: United Kingdom | collected 2010/2012 ...
TCCAGTATTCTTCATACAGGTTGAACTCCGGAACGATATCGATCAGCTCCATATTTGCTTCCCAGTAAGAATTCAGTGTTCCTACATCTTTCCAGTAGCCATTGAACTCATATGCATAGCATGGAGCGCCATTGGAATGGCAATACGGAATGACATGTTTACCAAAGTCAAGTGCAGGCTGGGACGCATTTGCAATCAATGCTTCCTTTAAAGTCTTCCAGTTAAATATGTAAATACCCATACTTGCCAGATTACTTCGCGGGTTTGCCGGTTTCTCTTCAAATTCGCTGATCTTACGGTCTTCGTCTGTGATCAGGATACCAAATCTCTTGGCTTCCTCAAGCGGTACAGGCATTGCAGCCAATGTAACTTCTGCACCTTTTGCCTTATGATAATCCAGCATTACTTCATAATCCATTTTATAAATATGATCTCCGGAAAGGATCAATACATAATCCGGATTATAGCTGTCCATATACTCAATATTCTGATAGATAGCATTTGCTGTTCCTGTATACCATTCCGTATCTGTGCTCTTCTCATATGGCGGAAGTACGGAAACACCGCCGATATTACGATCCAGATCCCACGGAATACCAATGCCAATGTGTGTATTCAACCGAAGCGGCTGATACTGTGTTAAAACGCCTACTGTATCAACTCCCGAATTAATGCAGTTACTAAGCGGAAAGTCAATGATTCTGTATTTTCCCCCGAACGCTACTGCTGGTTTTGCAACCTTCGCAGTTAATACACCAAGTCTGCTGCCCTGACCTCCAGCTAAAAGCATGGCGATCATCTCTTTTTTGATCATACTGTCACCCCTTACTTGTGTAATATCGATTTTTTACACAATATTTTCCGAAATCTATCATTTCAGTTTCATCGATATTCTGATTATAGCATATAATATTGATAAAGTGAATGTTTTTTACAAATAAAATCCCTCTTTTTCCAGTTTATTTCGTGCATAAAGTCAATTTTTTCGCCTATATTCGTCTATTTTTTGTGCAAAATATCTTTTTATTATTTCCCAGAATATTACAGCAATTATTTTTTTGTAAAATTTGTCTAAAATACATCTGTATTTTCCCATTCTCTCTCTTGTGCAGATGATATTCTTTAGAGTATAATGGTTCTGATCCAATCAAACATATTTTAATAGGAAGTGTCATTATGTATCAAATCGATTTTAATAAACCAATCAATATCCATTTTATCGGGATCGGCGGCATCAGCATGAGCGGTCTTGCTGAGATCTTATTGGACCGCGGTTTTGGCATCAGCGGTTCCGACGCGAAGGAAAGTGATCTGACAAGGCATCTGATCCAAAAGGGCGCTGTCGTACAGTATGGGCAGCGTGCCTCCAATATCACGGATGATATCCGGCTCGTTGTCTATACGGCGGCGATCCATCCGGATAATCCTGAGCTTATGGAAGCGGAGAAAAAAAATATTCCCTGTATGACCAGAGCAGTCCTGCTCGGCGAGATCATGCAGAATTATCAGACACCGATCGCCATCAGCGGAACGCACGGCAAAACAACAACTACCTCCATGTTATCCGAAATCCTGCTGGCAATGGATACAGATCCTACTTTATCGATCGGTGGTATTTTGAAAGATATCGGCGGTAATATCAGAATCGGAAGCTCTGAACTTTTTGTCGCGGAAGCATGCGAGTACACGAACAGCTTTTTAAGCTTTTTCCCGAAGATCAGCGCAATTTTAAATATTGACGCCGATCATCTGGATTTTTTCAAGGATCTGCAGGATATCCGCAATTCTTTCCGTAAATTTGCGTGTCTGCTCCCCGCTGACGGAACACTTGTTATCAATGGTGAGATTGAGAATGTTTCCGAGATCACCCATGATCTTCCCTGCCATGTGATCACATACGGTTTTTCAGAAGATTTTGATGTTTATGCAACCGATATTACCTTTGATGCCATGGCGCGTGGCTCCTACCGCATCCATTTAAAGAAAGACGGCAGCGAGACTGTTTTCCCGGTTTCTCTCGGTGTAACGGGTCGTCACAATATTTCCAATTCCATGGCAGCGATCGCGATCGCTTATCTACTGCTCGGCGGAGAGCCGGATGCGATCTGTGAAGCCCTGAAAAGCTTCAGTGGTACCGACAGACGGTTCCAGTATAAGGGCAAGCTTCTTGAGACAACTATAATAGATGATTATGCACATCATCCGACAGAAATAACCGCGACTTTAAAAACAGCGCAGAATTATCCGCACAAAAAGCTCTGGTGTGTCTTCCAGCCGCATACTTACACGCGTACCAAAGCACTTCTGCCGGAATTTGCAAAAGCACTTTCCCTCGCAGATCATGTTGTACTGGCTGATATTTACGCAGCAAGGGAAACAGATACACTCGGCATCAGCTCCCGTACGCTGCAGGCTGAGATTGAAAAGCTGGGAACGCCATGCGAGTATTTCCCGTCTTTTGATCAGATTGAAAATTTTTTATTAGAAAATTGTGAGCCGGATGATCTGTTGATAACTATGGGAGCCGGAGATGTCTATAAAATCGGCGAAAACCTGCTCGGCAAATAACTTATCCACATTGTCCACATTTTTTGGTGTGTAAATCACAGAAAAAGATGTGGATAATTTTGTTTACATAACCTTTATATGGAATCCCCTGCTGTCAGCATCAAAAAGCGACAATCCATCACACATTTTCCTTGTTTACAAAGTATGCGGCCGAGCAGCTTATCCACTTTATCCACATTGTCCACATTTCCCGCAAACCCAGCATTTACAAGGGTTTGCAGAAAAATGGCTATTTCATTTTAAAAATGTCTGTGCTATAATTTCATTTGCTATTAAAACAAGGTCAGGTGAATGAAATGAGTCGTCTTACGATATACAGAGATGATTATAGTGATGCTACGATCGTATCCAATCAGTTTATTGATGAATATATGGAAAATGCCAATGATGCGCAGATCAAGGTCTACCTTTATCTGCTGCGCATGATGCATGCCAATCTGCCTACGAGCATCTCCGATATCGCAGACAAATTTAACCATACGGAAAAGGATGTTGTCCGTGCGCTCTCCTATTGGGAAAAGAAGAATCTGGTACGGATCGAATATGACGAAAACGGCGAGATCCTTGCCCTGCATATGCAGTCCGGCACTTCTTCTACGCCCACTGCTCCGGCCGGTCCAAAGGAAGCCCCTGCAGAAGCCTCACAGCATAAGACTGCGAAGAAAGCTCCTGCGCCGGAGGTACAGCCGGCAAAAAGCAAGCCCTCCTACAGCCTGGACGAGGTTACATCCTTTCAACAGGAAGAGGAAGCTTCCCAGATTATTTTTATTGCAGAGCAATATCTGGGGCGCGTTCTGACAGTTCCCGATATCAAAACAATCATCTTCTTATATAAAGGGCTGCATTTTTCGACCGACCTGATCGATTATCTGATCGAATACTGTGTCGGCAAAGGGCATCGAGAAATGCGTTATATCGAAAAGGTTGCGATCAACTGGTCCGAGGAAAAAATTACAACTGTCCAGCAGGCCAAACAGCAATCCTACAAATATAATAAGATCGTCTATACAGTCATGAATGCACTCGGGCGGACAGGTGCACCGACAGAAAAGGAAGCGGATTTTGTAAACCGCTGGGAAAAGGAATATGGTTTCACGCACGATATGATCCTTGCGGCCTGTGAAAAGGCAGCACTTGCCGTTGATAAAAACCGCATAGAATATACAGACGGCATTTTAAAAAGCTGGCTGAAACAAAATATACATAATCTTGCAGAGGCGGAAGCTGCCAACAAGGCTTTCTCTCAGAAAAAAAAGACAACTGCCGCAAAGACAAGCAGTTTCCACGATTTTAAACAGCGCAAATATGACTACGATGCTTTAGAAAAGGAGCTTCTCAGTAATTAATGATCACAAATTCCCAGTTCAAGGCAATTACCGCCGACTACGAAAAAATACAGAATAAAAACCGTCATATCCTCCTGCAGCGCAAAGAAGAGATTTATGCCCGGATTCCTGCCTATCAGGAGCTGGAACAACAGATCTCCAGTCTGTGTATCATGCAGGGGCGCAAACTCCTCAGTGGAGACAAGCAGGCTCTCGATGATATGAAAAAACAGCTCCATGTGCTTTCCGCACAGAAACAGCAGCTGCTTAAGGAGCATGGTTATCCGGCTGATTATCTGGACCCGGTGTATGACTGCCCGGACTGTCAGGATACAGGATATCTGCCCGATCACAGCAAATGTCACTGCATGAAGCAGAAAATAGCACATTATCTTTATGAGCAGTCAGGTCTTGAGAATTTATTGGAAACCGAAAATTTTTCTCATCTTTCCACCGATTATTATCAGGGCGAAGATCTGACGCGATTCAAGAAAACCGTGCAAAATGCCAGAAAATTTGTATCAGATTTCAGTTCCCACTACCGCAATCTGCTTTTTTATGGTACAGTAGGTACCGGGAAATCATTTTTATCCTGTTGTATTGCAAAAGAATTACTGGATGCAGGCTATTGTGTTCTCTATTTCAGTGCCTGTTCATTATTTGATAGAATTTCCGAATACACCTTCGGTTCTAAAGACCGGGAAAATCTCGCCCAGCTCTATCAGGATCTGTACGCATGTGATCTTCTGATCATCGACGATCTGGGTACGGAGCTTTCCAACGGATTTGTTGCATCCGAGCTTTTCACTATTTTAAATGAAAGGCACCTGCGCAAAAGATCTACGATCATTTCCAGCAACATTTCATTGGAAGAACTCAGTGAGCATTATTCGGAAAGACTGTTTTCACGCATTACCAGTAATTATGAACTTTTTAAATTTACCGGTTCCGATATCCGGATTCAGAAAAAATTATCAGGCAGAAAGTGAGGATTTTTCATCGTGGCAAAACGTGAAGAAATGAGAAACTTGGAAACCATCCCCGTCGGCTCGCTCGGGATCATTGCCTTAAAGGGCTGCCAGGAGCTTGGCGAGAAGGTCGATCAGTATCTGGTTGACTGGCGTACAGAAAGAGAAAATGAGCACAAGGACAGCCTTGCATTCAAGGGGTATCAGCGAAGCTCTTACCTGCTGCAGGCAAAAGTACCGCGTTTTGGATCCGGTGAAGCAAAGGGCGTTATTTTAGAATCTGTCCGAGGCAACGATCTCTATCTGCTTGTAGATGTTGCCAATTACAGTCTGACTTACTCTCTTTGCGGACATGAAAATCATATGTCTCCGGATGATCATTATCAGGATTTAAAGAGAATTATCGCTGCTGTCGGTGGAAAGGCACGTCGTATTACGGTTATCATGCCATTTTTGTACGAAAGCAGACAGCATAAGAGAACAGCACGCGAATCACTTGACTGTGCACTGGCTCTGCAGGAGCTTACCAGCATGGGTGTTGACAATATCATTACTTTCGACGCGCATGATCCCCGTGTACAGAACGCGATCCCATTAAGCGGTTTTGAAACTGTTTCCCCAACTTACCAGTTTATCAAGGGCTTACTGAAGCATGTAAAGAATCTTACGATCGATTCCGATCATATGATGGTCATCAGCCCGGATGAAGGTGGTATGGGACGCGCTATTTACATGGCAAATGTACTTGGGCTCGATATGGGTATGTTCTATAAGAGACGTGATTATACACAGATTGTAGACGGCCGTAATCCGATCGTCGCGCATGAATTTTTAGGAAGCAGCGTGGAAGGCAAAGATGTGATCGTGATAGACGACATGATCAGTTCCGGTGAAAGTGTTCTGGAAGTTGCAGCAGAACTGAAAGCACGCAAAGCAAAACGTGTATTCATCTGTGCTACCTTTGGTCTTTTCACAAACGGACTTTCCAAATTCGATATTGCTTATGAAGACGGTCTGATCGCCGGTGTCCTGACAACAAACCTTATATACCAGACGCCTGAACTGCTGCAGCGTCCGTACTACATCAACTGCGATATGAGCAAATACATTGCTTACATCATTGATACGTTAAATCACGATGCTTCCATCAGTGATCTGCTCAATCCGAGTGATCGTATCCAGGCTGCGATCGCGAAGTATAAGGCGCATGAATATTAAGATTGAAACCATTTGATTATGCAATAAATAATATGGAATACTAACTAAAAAAACAGCTCCGTAGTATATTAGGATGCGATAGCTGCAAATGCGTATTTCTACTTGGCTAAATGCTGGTGATGAATATGGTGCCACGACATGGACGTCGTGGCAGCGGATCTGAGACAGGGATGTCGAATATCCGCGTGCCATATGAATGCCAGCATGTGCCTTACTAGAAAAGCATGCGCAGCGTGCATCAAAATATACTACGGAGCTGTTTTGGTTTTTCGTTATGAACATTCACATCTATTAACATTAAACATTGATAATCTGCTATTTAATATGTGATCCATTGATGATGCCAGAGTCAAAAGGTCTAAACCCACGCGTGCTTACTCATAAGCGGGTGAAATGTCCTGAGACTTTTGACTCCAACATCATATGATGATATCTAACTTATTCTATATATCTTCAGTAGTTTCTGCCGCTTCCGGTTCTACGACTGTGGATGGAACGACAGCTGCGCCTTCTGCTTCGTGCGGCTCTGCGACGTTCTTTGCTGCGTCGGAAGGATCCTTCTTTTTGTTTTCAATCTCTGTTTTCAGTTCTTCGATCTTTGCAAGTGCCTTTGTGATCGTCTGCATCTGCTCGCCGTAGATGCTGTCCACATCGTCTTTATGTGCCAGATAGTAGGCTTCTCCGATCTCCTGATATGCTTTCTTTACAATGCCCTCCTGCTTGCCGACCTGCAGGGAAAGTCCCGGAATCTCAGCGTAATTTTTTGCTTTCTTTGTGGCATCGCTTTCCTTGATCGTCTGGAAAGTCTCTCCTGCCTTTGCGCTCAGCTTATTCAAAAAATCCATGTTTCTACCTCCTGTAAAATACCTTTTCCTTTTTATTACATCATATACTTCCGATACTTCTTTTTCAATAAAGGAACTATTAAATTTACATGATTTCCACAGTTCCTGCACAGACTAAATCAGACTATCTCAAAGGAGCGGATTTTATGCAGGAAATAATTTATATTATTGTATTGTCTTTCGGATCGATCATTACTCTTTTTATTCTGACCAAGCTCATGGGCTACCGGCAGATGTCGGAAATGAGCATGTTTGATTATATCAACGGCATTACGATCGGATCGATTGCCGCAGAAATGGCAACATCATTGGAGCAAAGCTTCTGGCAGCCTTTTACCGCCATGGTCGTCTATGGCATTTGCGGTATTCTGCTGTCCCATGCCACCAGTAAAAGTATAATGCTCAGGCGCCTCATTACCGGGAAACCCATTGCCCTGTATTCCCACGGGCAGATCTTTGAAAAGAACCTGAGAAAAGCAAGGCTAGATCTGTCAGAGCTTCTGACGCTTGCCAGGCTGAGCGGCTATTTTGATCTGTCCGCTTTAGAAGTCATTATGATGGAGCCAAGCGGTAAACTCAGCTTTCTGCCCAAATCCTCGAGCAGACCTGTCACGCCGGGAGATCTTGCCCTTGCGCCGGAACAGACGTTGTTATCTGCCGTTCTTATCATGGATGGAAAGCTTCTGCCACACAATCTAAAACACAGCGGCAAAGACGAAATATGGCTCACACGCCGGATCCACAATCAAGGATTCCACGATTACAAAGACATCCTTCTCGCTTTGTGCGATAATCAGGGAAAATTAACCATTTACGGTTATCAGAAAACAGACAGACAGGATGCTGATATCCTGATCTGAAAAGATTCCATAAAAGGGGAAATCCGTTAGCCGAGGGGATTGGCTAACGGATTATGAGGGGATAATCTGAGAAGTAAAACTTCTCATATTTATAATAAACATTTCTGTTTATTATCTAATTGTTAAGTTGCATCAGGAATATCACTTCCCTCTGCATCAATTATTATATATCAAAAGTCTTATTTTGTACAGTCTTTTTTTGAGAAAATCTTTAAAATTTTTAAGTCTTTTTTAAGCTCTATTTTTCCATATTTACAGTAATTTTGCCAAAATACAATTGATTTAGTAGTTTTTTGACAAATACGACATGATATTTTGGCAAGATTTCGTCCTGGAAGTATGCACCGTTTCCAGAGATCAGTTCCAAAGGTTCTCCTTCGTAACCCTGCAGATCAACTTTTTGCACATAATCCTCTGCATATCTGGCAGCAAGTGCCTTCCGCAACTCAATTTTCTGCACAAGTTCCTGCGTCAGACCTGTCTTTTCGATCTGCGCTTTCGTCATTTCGTCCAGCAGCTTTGCAGCCTGCTCCGCTGCCGCATTCTTCTCCTCCGCAGTCAGCTCATACCCTTCCTGTTTAGCCATATCCGCATAGATAATCTCAGCCAGACAGGTGTTGACCGCCGTATCCTTTGCCATATTTTTTAAAAATCTGCTTTTTTTGCCTGCCGAAAAATGTACATTCCAGTAGCTTTGCGGATTTTCGGAATCATAAGCCTTTGCCTGCTGATTCACGTAATCCTCCACTTCATAGATATAATATCCAAACTCGCGAAGCGTTACATGCACTTCATCTACTGAAAATACCGTCTCATCCAGGTGTGCTCCATAGTCAAATATCTTTCTATGTCTGCCCCAGACCGAAAGTACAGCCAGAACAAGGAGCAGTCCAAACAAAAGCAGGAATGCCAAAAGCAGGTTTTTATCTTTTTTCTTCATGTCACTTATCCGTTCTGTACACGGTTCATGTATTTATCCCAGCAAAGCTCAGAGCTGTCAAATGCGATCTGTAACCAGTAGGATGTCTCCTCGTCCGCATCAATCCCGACCAGATATAAAAAACGGTTTGTTGTATTATAAGTATCTTCTACCTTCACAACATCAAACAGATAATAGCCCTTACTTCCCTTTAGAAACGATGCAAGCTCCTCCTCGGAAAGCGGTTCATCCGGCTTTTCTTCCCGCAATACATCATTGGCATCATAATACTTATATCCTTCCCTTACAGCTTTTTGGACTTCGGCATTTTTCAGTTCCATCTGCGTTGTTCCCGCATAGCTGTCCGTATAATTACCATTCTGGGAATTATCGGCTTTTACGATCACAGCCTCCAGTTCAAACCGGAGGGCATCTCCTGTCCATTCTGCTTTTTGAATCTGCGCATCTCTGAAACTGAAATGCTCCAACTCATTCACTGCCTTAAATTTCATCTTTACTTTCCTGCTCTTCCTCAGCTTCGCGCGCTTTTCTTCTTGCTTCGATCTGCTCTTTCCGACGAATTTCCATAAGCTCTTCCCGCTCTTTTCTCTTCTCCCAGGAAATCTTTGCTTCCCGGACGATCTTCTCCATCAGTTCTTCTTCCGACAAGGCAGGTTCTTCCGGTTTTTCATTCTCCGGAAGATTTTCTAACTGTACAGGATCCGCAATCTTTTCTTTTTCATCCGAAAGTGCATCTATCACGATCTGTGCCCGATCCACGCCTTCTTTTTCTGCGCGCTTTGCCGCTGCTTTTGCATATTGTCTGTCGATTGCATTTTCAATCGCGCCTTTGACAAATGCTTTCCACTTATGATATTCCCTTTTTATGGTTATTACAAGCCATATAGCAAGTGAAATTACAGGAAACGCAAGTAACAGTGTCCGCAATATAAGAAGAAATGCTGCCTTCATTTCAATGCTGCGCACAGCATTCTCCCAATATGGATATGCAACTGCATTCCCCCGCATCATCAGCTTTGGCAGATTCCAGATCTTCTTATATAATTGCAGATTGGAGAAACGATCTGTATTATCAACATACTCTTTATCAGAAAAACTAACTGACGAATCAGAAAGTGTTGTCTCTTCATCCTCGCCAAACGCTGTCTTTAATGCAGTTAATGCAAATCCCTTTACAGGATTCGGCAGAACTGCCTCATAAGCTGTTATACCGGTTCCTTCAAAAAGCGTCTGGAAGGTATCATAGTCCATAAATAAGTAGGACTGATCTCCTCTTGCATACTTTTCATATTTATTATCCGACGGCTTATAAACACCTGCAATCACAAACTGTCTGCCTTCGATGGTTACTGTTTTTCCGGCTATATCATATGCGCCAAACAATGTCCATGCTGTATTCTCATCCAGCACAACCCTGTCCTTTGAAATATCATTTTCAGAGAAAACGTTTCCCGAGATCATATTAAGCGGATGAAACTGAAAGAAATCACCACCGACACCTATGATCTGCAAACTATCCACTGAAGCACTTCCTATATCTGTCAGCTTACCGATGGAGCTGTCATGCATGGCTGCATAAGCATCGATCCAAAGCCTTCCGGAAACAGCTTCTTCCGTAATAGAAGCATCTGTCAGCTTTGACTGCAGTGTGCTTCGTACCTCCGAGATCATATCCTTTGTGATCTGACTGTCACTTTGCATAAACGCACTGACCTGATGGTATCTGATATCATTTGCCGCCCATCGCTCTGCCTCCTGCTGAGAATACTGCTTTCCGACCAGTGTATTCCCCGCAATTGTCAAAACAACTGCCAGCAGCAGACAAAACAGGAGACATACCAGAAATCTGATATGATCTCTGCACCAGATTAATACTTTCATATCCGGTTCCTCCTATTGATCTGCCAGACGTACCTTCATACCGGCCTCTAATGGTTTTGTAGAGTTTGTTACGACATATTCATATCCGAATAAACCTCCGCTGACAGCAGAATTCGTATCATCACTTGCCAGAACCTCTACATCTGCTCTGGATAATACATAACGGTTACCGAGCGGACTGCTCTTTACATTGACAACCAGTACAAATTTTCCGTTATTATCTTCACGGATCGCACTGTTTGGTACTGTTACATCATATTGTGAACTCTTTTCACCAACAGAAAGACTTAATGACTGTCCGACAGTTACATCCTCTCCCGTAATCTTGAATGTCAGTATTTTATTTTTATCGGGATTTTCTATATCAGCCTTGATAGAATCCAGCGTTGCTTTCATATCTGTTCCCCAGATATTCTGAATCTCTGCTTCCTGTCCCGCCTTGACAAGCTTTGCCTGCTCTTTTGTCACGGAAAAGCTGACACTGTATCCGTTTCCTGTTACTGCAATAGATGCAAGTGCGCTGTCCGGTGTTACTGTATCACCTGCGATACAGTTGACAGATTTTACAACACCTGCATTTTTCGCCTTGATCTCTGTTTCCTGTCCACCGTTTTTCAGCTTTTCGACCACTTCTCTCTGGTCATCTACCTTTTTCTTGGAAGCCTTCAGATCAAGTGCTGCCTGTCCCTGTGTTACCTTGTCATCCGTCTGCTTGTTTGCAAGCGTCAGGATTAAAGTATCCAGTGCCTTCTGTTTTTCGCGAACTGCTGCATTGGCATCATCCACGGTTGGTGTACTTTCCAGATTGGAAGTGATCTGTGCCAGCGTGGCATTTGCCTCTGCCAGTGCTTTCTTTTTCTCTTTTAATTTCTTATTATATTTTTTCTCGTAATCCTTTTTGTTTAATCTGTATACACAATACCACAGAAGTAGCACGATTATTAGCCCTGACATATTATTTGATTTAATAGAGACATTGTGGAATGTAAAGACAAAGGCAGAACAGAAACTCATTGAAGAATCCGGGATAAATGATAAAATAAAAGCAGAATTATCGGAAGCGAAGATAAAGGGCGTGGATAAAATAAAACCGGATAAAATGACACTTCGAAATTCACTTTCGATAATGGACATATAAATGCAGAAAGAGAACATGCAGTAGCCAGATCAGAGGCAGAACAGTTTATCAAGGAATCCGATATATCGTTGACACGGTGAAATGGACGATTTATTAATTATTGTGGACCTAATGGAACTACATATGTAAATGTGGAGAATAATAATATCCGAACAGCTTTTAAGAAAGAACAGTTCGATACGCAGACTTTAAAAATCAGGGAGATGGCAGAGAAATATGGCATCAAAAAAGATTAATTGTCCATTGGTGGAATCAGAAATTGATGATGAAATATGTCTTGATATTCACATGAATGTCGAAGGCCTGGCACCTGATTGGACAATTCCGGATAAAGTAATTAAGAAAACGGACTATAAGAATGTTTGCCTGAACTGTCCAAACCATAGGGATGATTGATACCGCTGATCAGAAAAAAAGATTGGTGGTATTCTTATAAACATTTTTTAAGAAATGTACCAATATAACGGTGGATGATAACTTGATACAGGTAAGAGGTATTAATAGAACCATTCTGGAACACAAATTTAATACAAAACAAAACAACACCCCGGCTTGCTGGTATCCAGCAACCCGGGGTGATCATCTTTTTTATAAAGTTTTTGTCAACACTTCTCCACCAACTCCAAAATCCTATCCGTTGCATGTCCATCGCAGGCGGACATGAATTTTTCTCGGAAGGCGCGGATCTGGGAGGGGTTGAAGCGGGTGTCGAGGTGTTGGATGTAGTCGATGATTTCTTCGGTTGTTTTGACGATGGGGCCTGGGGTGAGTTCGTCGTAGTTGTAGTAGAAGCCTCTCCAGTCAAAATATTCGTCCAGGTCGTAGGCGAAGAAGATCATCGGGCGCTCGAACAGGGAGTACTCAAAAATCAGTGAGGAATAGTCGGAGATGCATACATCACTGACACAAAGTAATTTGTCGATATCCAGTTCTTTGGTGACGTCCATTGCGAAATCCTGGCAGTCTTCCGGGATTTCCGGGCGTTTTTTTACAAAGGGGTGATGTTTCAGAAGCAGGAAATATTCATCGCCAAGAGCTTCTTTCATAGCTGCAATATCCAGACAGTCAGGTGTCTGAGCTTTTGCTACTCTGCCGCGGAAAGTTGGAGCGTACAGAATAATTTTTTTGGAGCGGGCTTTGGGACACACAGAATAAACAGCTTCGGCAGCGGCTTCGATAAAGTTTTTATCATAAAAAACATCGGTACGGCTGATTCCGGTAGATACAATCTGAGTATCTGTATTTTTCAGATTCATCGCCTCTTCATAAGCCCAGCTGATTTCCGGACTGCTGACAGTAACATAGGCAAGATTCCGGTAATTGGGGAATTTCTCCTGATTCTTACGGTTGTCGCCGAAAATCAGATCGGCAGTACTCATGCCAAATTTTTTGAATGCGCCGCAGGCATGCCAGACCTGAAAGATGCTGCTTCCTTTTCGAAGAGAAATGCAGCTTGTAACATTGCATGCATCATTCAGGAAAATGTAATGGGCATCAGAAATTTCTTCCAGCATATGAAGACTGCGTTTTGTATATGCAAGTTTTCCTGGTTTGGTATTCAGCAGGAAACATTCATGGATTTCATAGCCTTCTTTTTCCATGCGGTTATAAATCAGCTGAAAAGTATCTGTAATCTTATCAAAACGGGCTTCAATAAAAACAACCTTTTTCGGATTTACTTTTCTTGTTAGTGTGAAAAATTTATAAGCAACAGGATAGAAAAAATGAAGAACGACAGGCTTATATATTTTTCGATATACTTTAAAAACAGGAGAAAGAGGTCCCCTGGAAAGTTTTTTCAATAATTTTTTCATCTGTTAATTCTCCCAAATCATAATTGTTTTTCCCATGATCTTATGAATATCGATTTCGAAAGCACGGATGATGTCCTGAATATTTTTTACGTGGATTTCGGCTCCTACGATTTTTTCCAGCTGGTTTACCACATCCGGATTTTCTTTATACAGGTTAATAAGACCAAGAAAATCTTCCCGGCCGCTTCGGCTGCTTCCGAAAAGACGAAGACCTTTTTCCAGGATCATTCTTGTGTTAAGCGGGGCAAGGTCTTCGGACACACCCATGATGGAAATGGTTCCCTCCGGATTAATATGGTCAATGATCTGATTGATGGCTTTGGATGAAGCAGCTCCACCTACGCATTCGAATGCGTGGTCCAGATAAAAGTCGTCCGGAATCTCGGAAATCAGGAATACATCATCTGCAAAAGAAAAATCATGAAGTTTGTATTCATTGACGCCAAACACACAGATTCTGCTTTCCGGTAGTATGATTTTCAGAAGAAGTGAAGTAATGTAACCAAGGTTGCCATCGCCCCATACGCCAATTACATTTCTGCGTGTATGTGAAAAACGGAGAAATCTCCGGATGGCATGGTAGCTGACACTGACGATTTCTGTAAAAGCAGCCACAGAAAGATTGATATCTTCCGGGAGCGGTACAAGACGATCCGGTTTCATACTGACATATTCCTGCATAAAGCCATCAAAGCCACTGGCACGGAACTGGCTGCTCCGCAGATAATTCTCCGCAATGACCTCATCGGTTTCGGAAGGGGTATTGGGAATCATGACCACAAGAGTTCCCTCCTGGAACTGACCGGACGGATCATAAACCACCCGGCCTACTGCTTCATGAATCAGAGCCATGGGAAGCTTTTTGCGGAGAATGTTTTCCGCACGGAGCCCCTGATAATAGCGTTGATCTGCATTGCAGATAGACAGGCGGACAGGATGAACAATCACATGGGAGGTATCAAGGGTGATATCCTTAAAAACCAGTTCAAACTGACGTGGCCTGACCAGGCGATAGACAGAAGTTAACATTTATTTTCCCTCCATTAGAGCTTCAGCCAGACGGATATCAGAAGGATATGTGATTTTGATGTTGGTAACATCACCTTCTACCAGCTGGACTTTTTCACCTTTGAGAACGAGAATTTTGCATGCGTCTGTGAGAATCTGTTTTTCTGCTGCAGTAAGGCTTTCATAAATGTCGCGGAGTTTTTTTGCCCGGAAAGACTGCGGTGTCTGGCCCTGATACATAGTGGAACGGTCCGGAATGGAACTGATAAACTGATGGCCTGCGCTTTCCACAATGGTATCCGTTGCCGGGATTACGGTGTCACAGGCGCCACATTCCTGGGCTGCACGGATATTTTCTTCAATCATGCGATGGGAGACAAAAGGACGGACAGAGTCATGGGTGACAATAATGGTATTGTCATCAAGGCCGAAATTTTCTTCAATATAGCGGATTCCATTCATGATGGTTTCGTTTCTTGTGGAACCGCCCTGTACAACAACAACGTTGGATGATCTCGGGATATATTTCCGGATCAGATCCCTGGTGTGTGAGATCCATGCTCTTGGTGAAAGAACGATTACTTTATCGAAGGCAGAATGAATGGCAAATTTTTCTATTGTGTGGATAATGATTGGCTTTTTGCCGATTTCCATAAACTGTTTCGGGCGTTCTGCGTTGCCCATTCGTGTTCCCTGGCCACTAGCCAGGATAATTCCAAAAATATTATTAGCCATATATATTACCTCTTATTTATTTGGAGATTTTGAAACATAATCCATAATACGCCGGGTTGCATGTCCGTCGCAGGCGGCCATGTAGTTCTGGAAGAAATCGTGGTATTTCTGATTAACGGAAGAATTAAGGCGTGCTTCGTCAGAAAGAACTTTTACAAGCTGTTCTTCTTTTTGAATATGGATACCTGGAAGTGTGTGGTAATCCAGATAAAAACCTCTGTTGTCCAGATATTCTTCCAGATCCGGGGCAAAGAGAACCAGTGGAAGCTGATAGATCATGGCGTCAAAGAGAATGGAAGAATAATCGGTAATGACAATATCAGCAACCGGAAGCAGTTCTTCGGAAGGAATGTCACAATTGGTTCCTTCTGTGTGTACCTGTGTATGAGGATGCAATTTAATAATGAAATAATGTGTATCTTTCAGTTCTTCCTGAGCTTTCAGAACATCATCCAGTCCATAAACACTGGCAACCCCAGGTTTTCCACGAAAAGTCGGAGCCCAGAGAACGATCTTTTTGTTCCGGGCTTCCGGGTACTGGCTGAAAAAGTTATCCCGGCATTTCTGATTGAAGGTTTCATTAAAATACATATCTGTCCGGCTGACACCAACTGGAAGAATACTGGTTTCCGGAAGCTTCATGGCACTGGCAAAAGGTTTTATGCAGATATTGGAACTGACAGTTACCAGACTGCAGTTTGCCATTACATTGCCAACATAATAGGAAGGGATATCTTCCTCTGTGTCATAGCCGAATTTTTTGAATGCGCCACATGCATGCCAGAGCTGTATGACCTGTGTCTCGCTGCGTTTTTTGCAGGATGCGGCAGGCAGAAAATTGTCACAGATGATAACGGTTTCCGTTGTGGCGCATTTTTTCATGAAAGAAACCATATTCCGGAAAATCTTCACAGGAGAAGATTCGTTATTATTCCAGTACATTTCTGTAACCTGAAGCTCCGGATGCCTGGAAAGTTCTTCTTTTATGGCGAGCATACTGAACGGAATTTCGTCGTGATGTGCATCCGCCAGGATTACAGTTCCGGGTATGACAGGTTTTACAGTACAGGCGTTATAAACAACCGGAAGAATCAGCTGCTGGAAAAGCATTTTTATGATTTGTTTTATTCCAAATATCATTACAGATCCTCCCGTTTTATATTATCTATTCTTTCAGGTTATTATAAATCAATACCTGACGAAGTATAACATATTTGCTTCAAAAATTTGTTATTTTTGTTTTACAAAGTTTACATAGTGTTAATAATACCTGTGAAGTATAACATATCCGGGGTAGAAGCTCAACATTATGGTTTTTACAGAGATTTCAGTACATTTACAAGGCGGGAGTTATCCTCCGGCATCATAATGCAAAAACGTACAAATTCTCCCTCCAGACACTGGAAAGAAGAACAGTCACGAATCATCAGGCCCTGGCGGATACAGGCCTCGAATACATCGTAAGAGGTCAGGCCGTCTTTCTGGATTTTCAGCAGGATAAAGTTTGCGTAAGCGGGATAAACTTTGTAGGTGCTGATATTTTTCAGCTCATCAATCATTCTGTCACGTTCGGAAAGAATGAGCTGGCGTGTCTGCTGGATATATTCTTCGTCCTGGAGCATAATCTCGCCGGCAAAAGCGCCAATGCTGTTGAGAGACCAAGGAGTCTGTTTTTCACGCATTTTCTCCAGGAATTTTTTGTTTCCGGTGATGCCGTAGCCCAGGCGCATTCCGGGAGCCGCGAAGAACTTTGAGACACCACGGAGAACCATGAGATTGGTGAATTCCTGTGTCAGAGGAACTGCAGTGATGGCACTGATGTCCGGTGCAAATTCCACGTAGGTTTCATCAATCATGACAAAGATATCTTTTTCTGCACAGAAATGGATCAGATCCCGGAGGTCCTTCTTTGAGATGGCAGAAGAAGTGGGGTTGTTGGGGTTACAGAGAATGAGAAAATCATAACCCTGCTCCAGTTTTCGGCAGAGATCCGGAATGTCCGGTTCAAAATCCATACTTTCCTGAAGGTGATAGTATTCCTGTGTGCTTCCGGAAAAAGAAAGTTCTCTGGAGTATTCAGAATAGGTAGGTCCAAGAATAAGGGTATGCTTCGGAGCGCGTTCCTGGATCAGAAGAGAGATCAGTTCACTGGAGCCGTTTCCCGGAAGGATAAAATCAGCCGGAATATTGCAGTAGCGGGAAATGGTATTACGAAGAGATGTATAATCTCTGTCCGGGTAGGAAGAAAGCAGTTCTATATGGCTGGCAATGGCCTGGCTGGCTCTGGGGGATAAACCCAGAGGATTCACATTTGCACCAAATTTGACGATATCTTCTTTTTTCAGATTGTAGTAACTGCAGATTTTTTCTATATCACTTCCGTGAAAAACGAGTTTTGTGTCCATTATCTGTCACCTCATTTGTTTATTTATTATTTCAGAAATTTATATCCAGTATACACCAGAAAGCCTTTTAAAGAAAGGCAGGATAGAAATTTTCTAAGTTGTCTGGTAAAATACAGTTATGCATAACTGGCGGATGGAAGACAGGTTCGTCTGGCGTAAAATACAGAGGATTTTTAACGGAGACGGACAGAAAGAGGGAAACAGACATGAAGGCAGAAGATAAAAAAATTGCAGTAATCGGTATCGGTGGTGTAGGTGGATATATAGCGGCAATGCTGGCGAAGGCTTATCCTCATGTGACGATGGTGGCCCGTGGAGCCAGAGGGGAAAGTATCCGGAAAAATGGACTGGTGCTTCACAGTGATTATAAAGGAGAAATTGTTGCAAGACCGGAACAGGTAGTTCCAGCTCGGGAAATGGGACAGCAGGATTATATTTTTATTTGTGTGAAAAATTATTCTCTGGAAGATGTCTGCGAGAGTATCCGGGATATGGTTACAGAGGATACGGTAATTATTCCGGTAATGAATGGTGTAGATCCGGGAGAAAAAATCCGTCGGCTGATTGGAAAAGGAACGGTGGTGGATTCGCTGATTTATACGGTAGCTTTTTCCAACGCAGATTTTTCTGTTTCTCAGCAGGATACATTTACCTGGCTTTGTATCGGAATTAAGGATGCGGATAAAAAACAGCAGGAGAAAGTTATGGAAGTGGCTGAGATCCTGAAGGG
>ERZ857745.2702-NODE-2702-length-18422-cov-4.458540_pt1 | contig 18422 bp, 10 predicted proteins | sample MGYA00519699_ERZ857745 | MGnify/ENA primary metagenome ERZ857745 (study PRJEB31778, sample SAMEA3449357) | human gut metagenome | biome: human gut; feature: human-associated habitat; material: faeces | place: United Kingdom | collected 2010/2012 ...
GGATCGAGCCGCCGCCGATCTCGGTGCCGTTGCAGACGAAGTCGTAGGCGTTGGCGCGTACGCGGCCGGGGTCGCTGTCTATATACTGTACGTCCTCCAGCTTGGGCGAGGTGAAGGGATGGTGCATGGCGTAATAGCGCTGCGTCTCGTCGTCCCACTCGAAGAGCGGGAAGTCCACGATCCAGAGCGGCGCGAACTTTTTCGGGTCGCGCAGTCCCAGCTGCTGGGCCACTTCCAGACGCAGGGCGCAGAGCTGCGTCAGCGTCTTGAACTTCTTGCCGCAGAGGATGAAGACCATGTCTCCGGCCTTGGCGCCGCAGCGGTCGGCCATCGCGCGGACCTCGTCGGGCGTGTAGAACTTGTCGATCGAAGACTTCACGCCGGACTCCTCGACGCGGATCCAGATCAGCCCCTTGGCGCCGATCTGCTGGCGCTTGACGAATTCCGTCAGGGCGTCGATCTGCTTGCGCGTGTAGACGGCGCAGCCCGTTGCGGCGAATCCGGTGACGTATTCTGCATCGTCGAAAACCGAAAAACCGTGGCCTTTCGCCAGATCGGTGATGTCGGCGAACTCCATGCCGAAGCGCAGGTCGGGTTTGTCCGAACCGTATTTCTCCATCGCTTCGATCCACGGCATGCGGCGCAGCGGTTCGGTCAGTTCGATGTCCATCACCTCCTTGAACATGTGCTTGGCCCAGCGTTCGAAGATCTCCAGCACGTCCTCCTGTTCGACGAACGACATTTCGCAGTCGATCTGTGTGAATTCGGGCTGACGGTCGGCGCGCAGGTCCTCGTCGCGGAAGCAGCGCACGATCTGGAAATACTTGTCGTAGCCGGCGACCATCAGCAGCTGCTTGAGCGTCTGCGGCGATTGGGGCAGGGCGTAGAACTGGTTGGGCGACATGCGGCTCGGCACGACGAAGTCGCGCGCTCCTTCGGGCGTCGAACCCACCAGGCAGGGGGTTTCGATCTCGAGGAATCCCTCGTCGGAGAGGAAGCGGCGGATCTCCTGGGCCATCTTGTGGCGCAGAATCATGTTGCGTTGCAGGGGCGGACGCCGCAGGTCGAGGTAGCGGTACTTCATGCGCAGGTCGTCGCCGCCGTCCGAGACCTCTTCGATGGTGAAGGGGGGCACTTCGGCTTCGTGCAGGATGGCCACCTTCTCGGCCGTGACCTCGATGTCGCCCGTCGGCATTTTGGGGTTTTTCGACTGCCGCTCGACGACTTTGCCGACGACCTGGATGACCCATTCGCGGCCCACGCGGCAGACCGTTTCGCGCGCCTCGGCGGGGGAGTGTTCCTCGACGACGATCTGGGTGATGCCGTAACGGTCCCTCAAGTCGATGAAGGTCATGGCGCCGAGGTTCCTCACTTTCTGCACCCATCCGGCCAGGGTGACGGTTTGGTTGACGTTGCAGGCCCGGAGGCAGCCGCAGGTATGGGTTCTGTACATGGCGATATGTTATGTTTAGTCGTTACGATCCGCAAAGTTAACTAAAATTCATAATTCATAATTCATAATTCATAATTAAATGACAGGATGCCTTGTTAAAACCTTTGTGTGTGAAGAACGCCGCCGCCGGAATTGCAGCGAGGCGGATGAAACGGCGGATATGCAGGGAAAAGAGCGAAAAGAGATGCGGAATCCCCGAAACGAACCTCCCGGGACCGGGCGTCGTTTCGGGGATTTGTTGGGCGGCCCGGATTTCGGACAGCCGTTTCTGACCGATAATTACTCCACCGCTTTGAGTTCGAGTACGCGGCTCGCATATTCCTTGCCCACCGTGAATTCGAGTCCGTTCTCCATCAGGAACGCGCCGCTGAAGGTCTTGCCGTCCTGCGGGACCGGCTTCCCGTCGACGTTCAGTTCGGTGATCCGGTAGCGTTTGCCGGGGTCGAGACCCGCCATGCGGAAGGCCGGCGACGGCATGTTGAGGAAGTGCTCCAGCTTGTAGACGAACCAGACGGCGCGGTCCTTTTCGGGTGCGACGTACATCAGCGATGCATAGCCTGTCTTGTCGTAGGGCGAGATCAGCCGGTAGAGGTCGCCCTGCTGCACGATGGGGCGGATCTTCTTGTAGTCGGCGATCGCCCTGCGGGCGAACTCCTTCTCTTTGCCGGTCATCTTTGAGGGTTGCAGCTCCAGCCCCAGGCGTCCCGACATGGCCACGTCGAAGCGCAGTTTGAGCGGAACGTTGCGGCCCGTCTGGTGGTTGGGCGAGGCGCTCACGTGCGAAGCCATCGCCACGGCGGGATAGAAGTTCGACACGCCCCACTGCATGTAGATGCGTTGCAGAGCGTCGGTGTTGTCCGAGGTCCAGAATTCATCGTAGTAGGGCAGGACGCCATAGTTGACCCGTCCGCCGCCGCTGGCGCACGACTGCATCACCAGACGGGGATATTTCTCCCGGATGCGCCGCAGCACCTTGTCCATGCCGCGGTGGTACTCGATGTAGAGGTGCGATTGCCGGTCGGCCGGCAGGAAGGTCGAGCCGTAGTTGTAGAGCGTCATGTTGTCGTCCCACTTGATGTAGGCGATGTCGGGATGCGCGGTCATCAGACGGTCGACCACGCCGAAGACGAACTCCTGCACCGCGGGGTTCGACAGATCGAGCACCTGCTGCGTGCCGCCGCGGCCCTTGCGGTTTTCGCGGTAGGGCTGCTGGATCACCCAGTCGGGATGCTTCTCATAGAGTTCGCTCCGGGTGTTGGTCATCTCGGGTTCGATCCAGATGCCGAACTTCACGCCGTGTTTGCGGGCCGACTCGGTCAGTCCCTCGATGCCCTGCGGCAGTTTCTCGCGGCAGACCGTCCAGTCTCCGAGGCTCGTCTCGCCGTTGTTGCGCGGGTATTTGTCGCCGAACCAGCCGTCGTCCATCACGAACAGTTCGCCGCCCAGGTCCGCCAGGTCGGCCATCATCCGGTCCATGCCCTCCTGGTTGACCTTGAAATAGACGCCCTCCCACGAGTTGAGCAGCACGTCGCGAAGCTCGGTTCCGTGGTTGAGCCGGTGGAGGCGCGCCCATCGGTGGATGTTGCGGCTCACGCCGCTCTTGCCCTCGTCGCTGAACGTGAAGGCGAATACCGGGGTCGTGAAGACCTCGCGGGGTTGCAGCGTGTATTGCGACTGCTCCTCGTTGATGCCCGCGAAGAGGTGCGTGGTGTGGGTGTTGTCGTTGTCCAGGGCGATGCGGTAGTTGCCGGCCCAGGCCAGCGTGCCGCCGATGACGCGGCCCGTCAACTCCCGGGGGCGTCCGTCGAGCGAGATCATCAGCGAGGGGTTGTCGCGCTGCGTGTTGCGCACGCCGTCCTTGTTCTTGAGCACCTTCATGCCGTCGGTCAGCGGCTCTTCGTGGAGGTAGCACTCCGCGCCCCATGTGCCGTGGAAATGCGTCAGCCACGTGTCGCCCCGGCGGACGGGCATGTAGGCCGATGCGAACCGGTAGAGCGTCACGGGTTTCTTCTCCGTGTGGCTGATCTCGGTCCACGTCTCGATCACCTCGCAGTCGTCGTAGGTCTTGTAGAAGAGCGTCACGAAAAACGGGTAGTGCTTGTCCTTCATGGCGATGGCGGTGGTTTCGGAGCCGTCCCTGCGGTCGCGCGACACCGACTCGACCGCCAGTTCGAGCGACATCGAACCGTCGCCGTGCGTCGCCTGAATGGCTACCTCGCGGTAACACTGGGCGCCGAACTGCGGGTAGGCCGCATCGCCGAACGCCGCTCCGCTGGCGAGGATGTCGTCGGGCGAGGCGACGCGCGCTCCGAAATACTGGAACAGAGGGGTTTTGCCTTTTTCTGCCGTCAGCAGCAGCGAGGAATTCCGGGTCGAGAGCAGGATGTTTTCCGCCCGGAGCATGCCGCCGGACAGCAACGCAGCGCCGGCCCATGCCAATACCAAAAGTTTCTTCATTGCAGGGTTGTCGTATAAGGTTGATTTCGGATATAAAACTAATAAAAAAACGCGGATTCCGCAAAGAACGCAGGCCGGACAATCGTCCGGCCTGCGAATCCAGAAATCCGAAACGGAGCCTCCGCGGTTATTTCGGGGCTGTGACGAACGGTGTCTCCAGCAGTTTTTTCAGCGTGGCGGGGTTGTCGGTGGTGATGTAGTCGACACCCAGCGCGATGCAGGCCATCATGTCGGCCGTCGAATTGACCGTCCAGGCGTTGACCTCGATTCCGCCGGCGTGGGCTTCCGTCACCCACTCGGGTTTTTTCGAAAGCACGGTCGAATACTGGTAGTCGATGCCCGAGAGCTTGTCCGCCGCGACTTCGGCCGGAGCCTTGTCGCCGCCCAGGTACTGTACGCCGGCCGCGGGCATGGCCGCCCGGAGCTGCTTGCAGACCTCGTAGTCGAAGGCGATGTAATCGACCCGCGTCTCCATCGACTTCGCCTTGACGGCGGCCACGACGGCGTTGACGGCCCGCGTGTTGCTTGCGGCCGAACTGTGGGTCTTGATTTCGCAGATCAGTTTCATCGAAGCGTCCTTGGCGCCCTGCTCCAGATAGGCGTCAAGCGTCGGTAGTTTTTCGCCGTTGGCCAGCGTGAGGTCCCTGATCTGTGCATAGGCGCTCTCTTCGATCCGCAGGTCGCTGCCTGCCACCGTCGTGTTGTGGTTGATCACCGGCACGTCGTCGGCGGTGATCCAGACGTCGAACTCGGCGCCGTGGATGCCCAGTTTCTGGGCGTTGGTCAGGGCAGCGATCGAATTCTCGGTCGAATTCTCCACGCCGTCCTGATGCTGGCCGCGGTGCGCGATGATCCGGGGCATCGAGACGGAGGGATTGTCGCAGACGGTGAATTCGACCGTGCCGAGCGGGTATTGGCTGCCGTTGCGGACGAGCGCCATGAAATACCGGCCCGTTCCGGCGGGAATCCCCGCGGGGAGGGTCACTGCCAGCGACTGAAGGGTATTGTCGCCGGAGGCTTCGGTGAATGCGGCGTCGGCCGTGAACGCTGCGGTCACGTTGGCCGACGAGGTGAACTTCACCTTGTCGCCGGCTGCGAAACCGTTGCCGTAGACCGTATAGGTGTAGCCTGCGCCGATCTCGCACCTGGTCAGGTAGGTGAGGTTCGAGAGTGCGAATTCCACGGGCGTCTGGCCGGCGAACGCCGCATCCTGGTAGAGCAGGGCGATCTGGTCCCCGGTCAGCGCGTCGTCGAAGACGCGGGCCAGAACCACTTCGCCGTTCCATGCGTTGCCCATCGAGCCTACGGCCGAGTCGCCGCCCAGCGCGAACCACCGTGCGCCGTCCTTGGCGTGGATCAGTTCGCCCGGAGCGTCGGCCGTGCCCTTGAGTTGGCCGTCCACGTAGATATAGGCTTTCTCGGCGGTTTTGTCCCAGACGCCCACGACGTGGTAGTAGCGGCCCGGTTCGGGCGTCACGTCGCTCTGCGCCCAGCGCCACGTGCTTTTGCCCGTGGTGCTCACATTGGGCAGGAATGTGATGCAGGCCGGATGGCCTCCCTGGCCCTCCTTGCAGATCAGGAAACCCGTGCCGCCGGCTTCATGCGCCGAGAAGGGCTTGTACTCCTTCGTGCCGTCGTTGCGGTTCGAACGCAGGACGACCTCCAGCGTGTGGCCGTCGTCCAGACCCTGCTTGAACGTCTCGTTCGTGTAGTAGTCCACCCGGTAATAGGAATCCTTGCGGGAACCCTGCCCCGGGGTGTGCGTGTAGTTGGTCACGATGCGCTTGTAGACGTCGTGGTAATAGCAGGTCAGCGCCGTGCCGGGGTAGGAGAGCACCTCGTTCTTGAGCGGCGATACGTCCTCGGCCGTGCCGTCGGCGTGGAAGACAACGTCGAGCAGGTCGGCTTTCGGCGCTTCGGGCGGCACAGGTCCGGGTTCCTGCGTGATGGTGAACTCCTCGACCAGCGTGGGGTCCGAGACCGAGATGAACCGGACTACGCCGGAGCGCTCCCTGCTCACGGTGTTTTCCGGAATCAGAATCGCCAGCGTCATGCCGTCGACGGTGGGGTGGGTGAACCAGTCGGTCTTGCTCTGGTCTATCGCATAGGTCCATTTGCCGTCGGTCGTTACGGTGAACACGACCGTGCTCCCTTCGTAGGGGATGGTCCCGTTTTCGGGGGCGAGGTTGGACGCTACCGAGAACGCGACGTTTTTCCATTCGGCCGTCTCGTCGTCTTTGCACGACGGGCAGAGCGCCAGGGCGAAAGCCGTGAACAGAAAAAACGATAAAAACCCTTTTTTCATATTAGGAAGGTTATATGGTTAATTTTTCAGTTGATTGATCCGGCCGGGTCATTGGGCGTTTTCAGGCTTCTCCGTCGTGGGGCGGACCGGGAAGATCAGCACCGTGGCGGCCGCCGCGTTCACCTCCGTGTCGGGACTGCCGACCGAAACGGGCAGCACGCAGCGACTGTCCGCCGTGATCGCCGAGACGTCGATCCGAATGCCGATCTTCGCGGTGTGGGCGTTGTTGTCGAGCCGCACGGCGGCGGTCGGGAGTCGTAGCAGGCTTCGGGCATCAGCACGTAAGCCGTACCGTTGGCCTTGTTGTAGGCGGCCAGCGCTTCGGCGTCGACCGAGAGTGCGGCCGTCGAACCGCCTTCGTTGTAGCCGCTCCGGTAGATCCACACCTCGTAGTCGATCGCTGCGGCATCGGCCGTCAGGGCGACCTGTTGCAGGCCGTTTTTCGGGATCAGCACCTTCGAGCCGATGTCGTATCCGATCTCTTCGTTGTCGGAGCACCCGGCCAGGCAGGCTGCCGCCGACAGCGCGAGCGCTAAAAATAGCTTTTTCATGGTCGTTTCTTTTCGCTAATGGTTAATAACCCGGATTCTGAACCAGCTGGCCGTTGATGTTGAGCTGCGAGTTGGGGATCGCCAGCCAGTAGTGTTTCGGCGTGGTGAAGATGCGCGTGTCGTTCTCCTTCATGTCGACCAGCTTGTAGAACTTCTCGGGCGTGTCGCCCTCGATGTTCCAGGCCTTCGGGATGGGGCGCAGGCACTCTTCGGCGATCTTCCAGCGGCGGATGTCGTGGAAACGGCGTCCCTCCATCAGGAACTCGATCGAACGCTCGCGGCGGATGATGTCGCGCAGCTTCTGGCCCGAGGGGATGCCGCCGGCCCTGCTCCACGACTCCTGGAACGTCGGAAGGCCGCAGCGCGAGCGGATCTTGTTCAGGCACTCGTAGCCGTAGTCGCTCAACGTGCCGTCGTACTCGAAGTCGGCTTCGGCGTAGCTTAAGTATAGCTCGGCGATGCGCATGTAGGGGAAGACGTAGCTCATGTAGGTGCTGACGGAGTAGTTTCCGCTTGAGTTGAGCGTCATCTTCGACTGTTCGTTGACCCATTTCTGGCAGAAATAACCGTTGTAGGACTGGTATTCGTTGTCGTAGCTGCCGGTGAAGCCCTGCGGCTCGCCCTTGTGCGCCTTGATGGTCATTTTGCCGCCGTTGAAGCGGTACGTGCCCCGGTCATAACCCACCGACGCATAGAAGCGCGGCTCCTTGTGGAGGTGCATCTCGACCGTCCCGGCCGCCTTGTTGTAGGCCAGCGGGTCGATGTCCTTCGTCTCGGGGTCGTCCTCCCACGGAAGTCCGTTCCGGGTGTAATACATCTGGACGGCCTCGAACGTCGGGCACAAATAGCCGCGGTAGGCGCCCGACACCTTCGTGTAGTTGTTGGCCAGGTGGCAGCCGAACTGCTTCTGCGTGTAGGTGATCGAGCCTGACTTGTTCAGGCTCATCAGGTACTCGTTCTGGTTCAAGAACTGTGTCGCGTTGCCGTCGCCGGTGAAGATGTAGGTGTAGTTGGCGCGCCCCAGTTCGAACGGGTCGGTCGTGCTGGTGCTTTTCGACACGGAGAGGCCCAGTTGGCGGTCGTCCATCGTGTAGGCTCCCGTTTCCTTCGAAGCCTCCACGCAGTCGATAGCCTCCTTGGCAGCGTCCATCGCGCGTTTCCACTTCTCGGCGTCGTAGGTCTGGTTGATCAGGTGCGTGCCGTCCTTGTTGACGAAATCGGCGTAGAATTCCGAATTGCCGTTCACCAGCGGCGATGCGGCGTAGAGCAGCAGGCGGGCGCGGTAGGCCAGCGCCGTGGCCTTGATGGCGCGGCCGTACGCGATGGGACCCCAGTAGTCGGGCAGCATGTCGGCGGCCTTGCGGAACTCCTCCTCGATGAAATTGACGCACTCGTCGTAGGTGCTGCGCGGCACGTTCACGCTGCTGGCCGGCGCATTCAGGTCGATCTCCTCCCGGGCCAGTACGATCGGACCGTAGTACTCCAGCAGGATCTGGTGCAGGTGGGCGATCAGGAAGTGCGCCTCGCCCGACCAGTAGCGCAGGTTGGCCTCCGAGATGTCGGGAACAGAACCTATGTTGTTCAGGAAGTTGTAGGCATAACGGATGCCTTCGTAGATGTTGTACGAGTAGTTACCCGTCGGAAGTCCCGAGGTCGTTCCCCACATGTTGAAGTAGGTGTTCGTCGGGGACTCCTGCGAGGTGGCGTATACGAGGCTCTTCCACGAGAAATAACGCACCGATCCGTAGTAACTCGAAATCAGGTCGTCGCCGCCGCTCAGGTCGGGCATGGCCTGCGCATGGAACAGGTCGGGGCACTTGCCGTAGACCATGAAGAGCATCTTTTCGGCCTGGGCCTGGGTCTTGTAGATGTCGTCCTGCGTGGGACTGCCCTCGGGAACGACATCCAGGAAATCGCAGGATGCGGCCGCGAGAAGGAGGGCTAACGCCATTGCTATTTTTTTCATAACGGTATCTTCTTTTGGATTAGAATTGGTATTGAACGCCGATTTTCGCCGTCCGCTGCAACGGGTAGGACAGGCCGTGGCCGCCGCCCTTTTCGGGGTCCCAGTAGTCGAACGGGGAGATGACGAAGAGGTTGTTGCCCGACAGGTAGACGCGGAGTTTCTTGATGGTGTAGCCCAGCTCCACGGTTTTCAGGCGCAGGTATTTGGCGTCGTGGATGTAGAAGGTCGAACTCTGGGTGTTGTTGGAGCTTAACTGCGAGGTCAGGCGCGGATAGGCCGCGTCGGCGCGGTTGTTGTCCTCCGACCAGTGGTTGTCGGCGATGTACTGCGTGATGCCGTAGCCGAAGTGCGAGGCGTCGCAGAACGGGTGCATGTTGTACATCCGCAGCGATACGTTGGATGCGCCCTGGAACATGAACGAGAAGTCGAGCCTGCGCCACTTCACCGTCGCGCCGATGCCGTACTGGATTTCGGGAACGGTCGGGCTGCCGGCCGTCGTCACGTCGTTGCCGTCGACGATGCCGTCGCCGTTCAGGTCGCGGTACTTGATGTCGCCGACCGTGTAGTTGCCGAACTGCTGTTTGGGCGAGTTGTCGATCTCCTCCTGCGAGGTGAACAGCCCGTCGGCGACCAGCACGCCGGTGATGGCGTTGACCGGATGTCCCACGACCGACATGTAGTCGTACATCAGGTCGCCTTCATCCTTCTCGACCACTTCGTTGCGCGAGAAGGTGAACGTGCCGCGCAGGCTCAGCGACCAGTCCTTGTTGAACTGCTTGTTGTAGACGGCCGAAAGGTCGACGCCGTGCGATTTCACACGTCCGATATTGCCGTAGGGCGTAACGCCCAGCAGGCCCGTCGACGAAGGCAGCGAGGTGCGCCGCATGAAGATGCCCGTACGGTCTTCGGTGAAGTAGGCGGCTTCGATGTTCAGCGCGTTGAACAGTCCCAGTTCGAGACCGACGTCGAGTTTCTTGGCCTCCTCCCACGTCGCGTTGGGGTTGCCGTAGGTGGTGATCTTCGGGCCTTTGCCCTGGGAGTTCCAGTTGTAGTAGAATCCCGATTCCTCGCCCATGGCCACGATGGAGCGGTAGGGGAAGCGCTCGCCCAAGGCGTCGTTGCCCGCCAGACCGTACGATACGCGGATCTTCAGGTTGCTGACCGTCTTGCGGATGCCGTCCCAGAACGACTCGTTGGAGATCACCCAGCCGGCCGCCGCCGAGGGGAAGAAACCCCAGCGTTTGCCGGGAGCGAAGTTCTCCGAGCCGTTGTAGCCGAAGCTGGCCTCGAACAGGTAGCGGTTGTCGAATCCGTAGGTCACGCGGCCTGCCATGCCCTGCTCGCGGTAGGGCAGCAGGTTCTCCTCGCTCGTGCCGGCGATGTTGTTCTTCTTCTCGTTCATGCGGTAGACGAACATGGCTCCCACGTCGTGTTTGCCGAATTTGCGGGCGTAGTTCAGCGAGGCTTGCAGCGCGTAGCGGCGGTGGCCGCCGTTGCCGTCGGTGCTGGTCAGGTAGGTCGTGCCCGTGTCGCCGATCGAGTTGGTGATGAGATTGGCCGTGCCGTCGGGGTTGAGCGAACTGCCGTCCTCGACCTTGAAATAATAGGGGGTTGCCGTGCGGTAGGTCGCCGAATAGGTGTAGTTGTAGAATGACGCCGTGAGGTTGGCGCTCAAGCCCTTGGTGAAGAAATCCAGGTTCTGGTCCAGCGTGAAGGCCGTCGTCATGTAGGAGTAGTAGCGCTTGCCGTAGCCGCGGGACAGCTTGGCCAGCGGGTTGAGGTCGGTGGCGCCGGTGTCCCACGAGGCGTTGTTGCCGTAGCGCACGAACGTGTCGCCCTCCTCGGCCGGGAGCGTGGCCGGGAAACGTACCGGATTGGCGCGCATCGAGTAGTAGAACAGGTTGCCGATGTCCTCGATCGGACGGGTGTTGTACTCCAGCTGGGCGTTGACCTTGATGCCGACGACCGTCGTCTTGGTGATGTTGGCGCTGACGTTGCTCTGGAAGATGTATTTCTGGTGGTTCATCTTCACGTCGTAGGGGTTCTGCTCGATGTCGGCGATGATGCCGTTTTCGTTCGAGACCGCTGCGTTGAGGAAGTAGCTGACCTTACGGCCGCCGCCGCGGATGTTGAGGTTGAGGTTCTGGTTGACCGAGAAATCCTTGAACATCAGGTCGTACCAGTCGTTGTTCGGATAGAGGTACTTGTTGAGCCCCGCCTTCGTGCCGTTGATCTTGTCGGCCGAGTAGAACGGCTGGTAGGCGTGGAGCGTTCCGGTCTCCTTGGCGGTGTTGAAGACGGCCTCGTTGTAGAGCTGCATGTAGGTCACGCCGTCGGCCACCTGCTGTACCATCGTGGGCATCGAGAAGGTGTTTTCCAGACGGACCGAGACGTTCATCTTCTCCGAGTTGCGGCCGTTTTTCGTGTTGATGAGGATGACGCCGTTGGCGCCGCGCGAACCGTAGACCGAGGTCGCCTGGGCGTCCTTGAGCACCGAGAACGACTCGATCGACTCGGGAGGCATGTTGTTGAGCATGTTGCTCAACACCTCCACGCCGTCGAGGATGATCAGCGGCGAGTTGCTCGACCCGAAGGTCGAAATGCCGCGGATGTAGAACGAGGCGCTGTCGTAGCCGGGTTCGCCCGAGGTCTGGCGCGAGATCATGCCGGCGATGTTGCCGGCGAACGCCGTGGTCAGCGAACTGGAGGTGATATTTAGGTCGGAGGGTTTTACGGAGGTGATCGAGGCGACCATCGACTCCTTTTTCTGCGTGCCGTAGCCGATGACCACGACTTCGTCGAGCGCGTTGCTCTGCTCGGCGAGCGATACGAGTTTGAACAGCTCGGTGTCCTCGACGTGGAGCTTCTTCGTGTCGAAACCGACGTACGAGAAGGTCACGTATTTCGATTTGGCGGGAATGGTGAAGGTGTACGAGCCGTCGCCGTTGGTGATCGTGCCGGCCGTCGTTCCTTCGACGTAGATCATCACGCCGGCCAGCGGGGAGTTGTCGGTGCCGGAGATCACCGTGCCGCTGACCGTTTGGGCGACGTCGCGCGAACCGCTGGCGGCCTGGTAGATGCGGACCTGCGTGCCGCCGACCGAATACTGAAGGCCGACGTCGGGCAGGATCTGGGCGAGAATCCGGTTTGCGCTTACGTTTTTCTCCCTGACCGTTACGACCTTGGTCAGGATCGGTTTTACTTCATCCGCATAGATGAACCGCAGATCGCTCTGCGCCTCGATGGATTCGAGGATCTCCCGGATGCTTGCATCGGCTGCATCTATCGTTACATAGATGCTCCGGATCTGTGCGAGGAGATTTCCCCCCCCCACGCGAGGCATAGGGTTCCGGACAGCAGCAGCGCGGCGACGAATCGCAGGACTGCCGGAAAATGCCCGTTCCCGGGTGCTTTTTGGCGAGTTTCTTCCATAATGGTTTTAATTGGTTCTGGTTGGTAATTGGTTTGGTTTCGAAATACAGAGTGCATGGTTTGGGCCGTTTTTTGGCCGGATGTGTGTTTTTTTGTAGGAGCAAATTGAATTTAAGGGTTTTGTGGACTATTCCATTTGCAAATATAGAAATTATGCAATAAAATGCAAGCATTTCTTTGATTTTGATTTTTTCTTTTTGGAAGAAGGCGTGTTTTGAATCGAAATTGATGCGCCTGCGTCGCTTCCGGGTGGAGTTTGCCGGGCGCGGGGTGCGTTCTTCGGAAAAAATGGTTACTTTTGCCGAAAACAATCCGGCATGGAACAGCACGAAACCGACGAAAAATTCATGCGCCTGGCACTAAACGAGGCGCAAAAGGCGTTAAAACAACAGGAGGTGCCCATCGGTGCGGTCGTCGTGGCCGGCGGTGCGGTGATCGGGCGGGGGCACAACCTCGTCGAAACCCTGGCCGACCCCACGGCCCACGCCGAGATGCAGGCCCTGACGGCCGCTGCCGCGACGCTCGGGGGCAAGTATTTGCAGGAGTGCACGCTCTACGTCACGGTCGAGCCGTGCATCATGTGCGCCGGGGCGATCGGATGGGCGCAGGTGAGCCGCGTGGTGTGGGGCGCCGACGATCCCAAGAAGGGCTTCCGGCGTTACTCCGAGGCGGTGTTCCACCCCAGAACGACCGTGGCGCGGGGGGTGCTCCGGGAGGAGTGCGAGGAGTTGATGAGCGGTTTTTTCGCGGGTTTGCGCGGATAGATTTGGTAAAAAAGGAATTTTTTTTATACTTTTGCATCCAACGCGTTTCGGACAGGGGCGCATGAACTGAAAAACTTAATAAAATCGAATAGAAAAAGCAATGAAAAAGTTATTTGTATCGGTTGTCGCGCTGTTGGCGGCGGTGTCGCTCTCGGCGCAGGATGTTACTGCAATCTACAACGAAGCCGCAGCAGCTTTCGGCGCCAAGGATTTCGCAGGCGCGGCCGCGAAGTTCGAACAGGTGATCGAGCAGGGGCTGGACAGCGAGGAGGCCGCGTCGCTGGTGGCCACGGCCAAGACGACGCTTCCCAAATGCTACTTTATGATGGGCGGCGGAGCGATCCGGACCAAGAACTACGACGAGGCGCTGAAGAATTTCACCAAATCGGCGGAGCTGGCCGAACTCTACGGCGACATGAGCCAGATGGCCAAGGCCAACGGCTGGGTGGCCAAGATCTATCAGATTCAGGGCGGCGACGCTTTCAACAACAAGGACTATGCGACCGCCGCAGGCGTGTTCGAGAAGGGCTACAAGGCCGACCCGGACAATACCGCGATGGCGCTGAACCTCGCCATGAGCTACTGCGAGATGGGCGAGTACGAGAAGGGTATGGACATCTACGAGGCGGTGGCCGCCAAGACGCACCCCAAGTATGCCGATGACGCCGCCAAGGCCAAGGAGATGATCGCCCTCTACACCAATAACAAGGTGGCCACGCTTCAGGCTGCCAACGATTTCGACGGTATCATCGCGATGGCCGACGCGCTGCTGGCGAAGAACGCCGAAAACGCTCTGGCGCAGAAGGTCCGCTTGCAGGCTTATGCCAGCAAGAAGGATTACAACAAGGTGATCGAGCTGGGCGAGGCTGCCGCCAAGGTGCAGACCGATCCCGAGGATGTGAGCCTGATGTACCTGACGCTGGGCGCCGCCTACAACGCCAAGGAGATGAAGCCGCAGGCCATCGAGGCCTTCCGGAAGGTGACGGCGGGACCGGCTGTCGAGAGTGCGAAAGCCGCGTTGGCCGAACTAACCAAATAGCCTGCGGGCCGCAGGAGGAAGAGGGCGGCCTGCCGGGTTTTCCGAAGGGCCGCAGACAGTGAGCCTCCGGCCCCATGAAATAAACCGCAGAGCGGGTTCCGGATTTCCGGAACCCGCTTTTTCGTGCCGGAGCGGGGGGCTGGTTCAGCGTTCCGACGGCTCTTCGGGTGCGGCGTTTCGAAGGGCGTTTTCTCGGATGCGGGTCAGTCCGCTGCGTGTCAGCGGCGTGCGGCCGCAGAGGGCTTCGAACGCCGCTTCATCCATGCCGAGCCACGTCGCGGCGTCCATCGCCAGCGGGTCGAACACGGCATCGAACGCCGCGTTGCGGTGCTGCGGGGCGCGGCGGTTCCAGGGGCAGAGGCTCTGGCACGCGTCGCAGCCGAAGATCCAGCCGTGAAGGTCCGTTTGACCGGGCTGTTCCCGCTCGATGGTGCGGCACGAGATGCAGCGGCCCGTGTCGATGGTCCTGTCCGGGGCGACGGCTCCCGTGGGGCAGTTGTCGATGCAGCTGCGGCAGGTTCCGCAGCGCGACCCTTCGAACGGTGCGTCGTAGCGGTCGGTCTCTTCGGTGAGAATCAGCTCGCCCAGCACGACGTAGCTCCCGTATTGCGGCGTGACGAGCAGCGACTGCCGGCCGATCCACCCCAGCCCGGCCTCTACGGCCAGCTGCTTTTCGGCCAGCGGCGCGGTGTCGACGAAGGCGCGGCCTCCCAGACCGGGGTGCGCCGCGCGCAGGGCGTCGAGCATCCCGCCGAGCATCGTCCGGAGGGTGGCGTGGTAATCCGCCGCGCAGGCGTAGGAGGCCACCTTCGTCCGGTGCCCGGGCGGATAGCCCTCGCCGACGCGGTTTTTGTACGACACGGCGCAGACCACGGCCGTGCGTGCGCCTTCGACCAGCCGGCGCGCGTCGAAGCGTTTGTCGACGTTGCGTTCCAGATAGCCCAGCGACGATTGGCGGCCGCGGGCCAGCCATGCGCGGAACAGCGCTTCGTTTTCGGCCAGATGGCGGCACGGGGCGATGCCGCAGAGGTCGAACCCTGCGCCGACGGCGAGCCGTTTGATGTACAGATGGTCGATCATCGTGATAATTTATGTCAAAAATAGTGTTTTTTAGCCGGAAATTAGTAATTTCGCCCCAAACTTTTGCGTTATCCGAACGTAGCTAAAAAAGAACACATGATGACTATCAATACACTGTACGAACTGGTCCGCAACAGCGTGGAGAAGTTCGCGTCGAAAGTCGCTTTCTCGATGTACGAGGGCGATGACGTGACTTATGCCGAGGTGGGCCGTCGTATCGCCAGGGTGCAGGAAATCCTCACCGGAGCGGGGCTTCGCGCCGGGGACAAGGTGGCTCTCCTGAGCAGCAACATGCCCAATTGGGGCATCAGCTATTTCGCCGTCACGTCGGCGGGCATGGTGGCCGTGCCGATCCTGCCCGACTTCTCGGACGAGGAGCTGGACATGATCATCGAGCATTCGGAGGCCAAGGCCCTGCTCGTGTCGGACAAACTTTTCACCAAGCTCTCGAAGCAGACCATCGAGCGGCTCAACGTGGCGGTCCGCACCAAGAACCTCGGCGTCATCTCGCAGCGCGTCCGCGGGGAAGGCTCGACGGGCGTTCCCCGGCCCGACGACCTGGCCGTGATCATCTACACGTCGGGAACCACTTCGAAGCCCAAGGGCGTGATGCTGACCCATGCGGCGCTCTGCGCGCAGGTCGACATCTCCGCCTCGATCTTCCCGGTCGACGGCGGCGACACGTTCCTTTCGGTGCTGCCCCTCTCGCACACCTACGAGTGCTCCATCGGCATGATCTATCCCTTCTCGATGGGCGCGCGGGTGGTCTACCTCGACCGTCCGCCCACGGCCTCGGCGCTGATGCCCGCCCTGCGGGCGATCCGCCCGACGGTCATGCTGATCGTGCCGCTGATCATCGAGAAAATCTACCGCCACCAGGTGCTCGCCAAGTTCAATTCCAACTCCTTCTGGCGCACGCTCTACCGCATCGGCTTCATGCGCCGCTACCTCCACCGTGTCGCGGGCGGGAAACTGATGAAGCTCTTCGGCGGCCGTCTGCGCTTCCTGGGAATCGGGGGTGCGAAACTCGACGGCGGGGCCGAGAAATTCCTGCTCGAAGCCCGCGTCCCCTATGCCATCGGCTACGGGCTGACCGAGACCGCACCGCTGCTGGCCGGCGCGGCCCCTTCGATGGTGCGGCTGGGATCGACCGGTCCCCAGGCCCCGGGCGTCGAACTGCGGCTGGAGAACGTCAACCCCGAGACCCGTCAGGGCGAGATCGTGGCCCGCACGCCGAGCGCGATGGTGGGCTATTTCAAGAATCCCGAGGCCACGAAGGAGGTTTTCACGGCCGACGGATGGTTCCGCACGGGCGACCTCGGGGAGCTGGACAAGGACGGCTGGCTCTACATCAAGGGCCGTCTGAAGAACATGATCGTGGGTCCCGGCGGCGAGAACATCTATCCCGAGGACATCGAGACGGTGCTCAACTCGCACGTCTGCATCGCCGATTCGATCGTCACGGAGCAGGAGGGCCGCCTGATCGCCCTGGTGCACTTCAACCGCGAGGAGATCGAGTCGATGATCGACGACTGGCGCGAGGAGTGGGAGAGCAAGAAGGAGGCCTGGGAGGCCAAGACCGAACAGCTGAAGAAGGAGATCATGGATTTCGTCAACGCCAAGGTCAACCGTTTTTCGCGGATCTCGGAGGTCGTCGAGGAGAAGGAGGATTTCATCAAGACCCCCACGCATAAGATCAAGCGTTTCCTTTACAACAAGAACAAGAACGGCCAGACTCCGGACCAGCCTGCCGCCGGAAAATAAGCAAAGCCCCCGCTCCGAGAGCGGGGGCTTTTTCTTAATCCGGAGCAGCCGGAGCGTTTCCGCGGGGCGGTCGGCTTTCGGCGAGGGACCGGGGCGCTTTCGAGGGGCCGCCTCACTTGAGGTGGATGCCGTGGGCGGCGCACTCGGCGATCATCCGCTCGGGCCAGATGCTGACCTGGACTTCGCCGATATGGGCGCAGCGCAGGTAGAACATGCAGAGGCGCGACTGGCCGATGCCGCCGCCGATCGAGAGCGGCAGCCGTCCTTCGAGCAGCAGGCGGTGGAACTCCATTTCGCGCCGCTCGGGACATCCGCAGATCGCAAGCTGGCGTTCGAGGGCCTCGGCGTCGACGCGGATGCCCATGCTCGAAAGTTCGAAGGCGCTCTCCAGCACCGGGTTCCACACGATGATGTCGCCGTTGAGCCCTTTGTAACCGCCTTCGGTCGGGGTGCTCCAGTCGTCGTAGTCCGGGGCGCGTCCGTCGTGCCGCTGCCCGTCGGAAAGTTCGCCGCCGATGCCGATGAGGAACAGCGCGCCGTATTTGCGGGCCGCCGCCTGCTCGCGCTCCTTGGGCGTCAGCGCGGGGAACTCCTGCAACAACTCCTCGGCCTGCAGGAACGTGATTCGCTCGGGCAGTATGGGCGTGATGTGCGGATAGAGTTCGTAAACCTCCTCCTCGACGGCTTTCATCGCCTCGTAGATCGTTTCGACGGTCGCTTTCAGGAAGTTCAGGTTGCGCTCTTCGGGGCGCATCGTGCGTTCCCAGTCCCACTGGTCGACGTAGAGCGAGTGGATGTTGTCCAGCTCCTCGTCGGCGCGGATGGCGTTCATGTCGGTGTACAGCCCGTATCCCGGGGCGATCTTGTAGGTCCCCAGTTTCATGCGTTTCCATTTGGCCAGCGAGTGCACCACCTCGGCCCGGCGGTCGCCCAGATCGCGGATCGGGAACGACACGGCGCGCTCCACGCCGTTCAGGTCGTCGTTGATGCCCGTGCCCGAAAGGACGAACAACGGCGCCGTGACGCGGCGTAGGCGCAGGCGGCGGGCCAGCATGTCGGGAAAAATCTCCTTGAGATAGGTGATGGCCTGCTCCATCGTTTCGGGAGCGAGCTTGGCCGTATAGTCTTCCGGAATGAAAAGCGGCATAAGTTCAGGGTTTGGATTCGTGAAAAACGGTTTATTTTGCAAATATAGTGAAAGGTGAGGGCAATTGGGAGTGTTCAGGCTCAAAAAATGTCGGTTTTAACCGCGGAACCGGATTTTGGCCTGCCCGAAATCCGTTCCGGGTGGGGGCGGCAGCATAAAAATAACGCACGTAACAGAAGCGTTACGTGCGTTATTTCATTTCCGGTTCCGGTTATTTCGCGGCGGGCAGCAGCGCCGAGTCGGGCTGCTGGCGTTTGTCGCCCACGTCGATCAGGTTCTCCTCGGAGACCCCCAGCGAACGGTAGTAGTCGTTCAGTTCGGCCACCACCTCCTTGCGGTCGGCGTAGCTGGCCAGGTAGTAGATGTCGCCCAGCTGGTCGAGCTTCTCGTCGATAAGGCCCGAGACCATGTCGCCCTGCGCCCCTTCGAAACGGAGGTAGTGCTCGATGTATTCGATCAGCGTC
>ERZ857745.2720-NODE-2720-length-18360-cov-4.954657_pt1 | contig 18360 bp, 17 predicted proteins | sample MGYA00519699_ERZ857745 | MGnify/ENA primary metagenome ERZ857745 (study PRJEB31778, sample SAMEA3449357) | human gut metagenome | biome: human gut; feature: human-associated habitat; material: faeces | place: United Kingdom | collected 2010/2012 ...
TTTTTCTATAAAAGAAGCCCTGCGTTAACGCAGGGCCCGGACCTATTTTATTTCCCTTCTAAAAGCTCCAGCGTTTTCCACCGCAGTTTCAGCTTTTGCTCCTTAGTCAGCGTGTCGCTCTGGACGTAAGATCCGGCAGAGCTGCCGTCGGCATTAGCAGCCTTTGCAGGATCAGAATCCGCATCATCACCTGAAATAGGAGCCGTCCCCTCGTCCAAAAGGCAGAGTGGCGGGAACAGCACACACCACCAGTTTTCTCCCTGGCCGCTGCCGATGGTGATGTTGAGCGCTTCGTAATTCCCGGCCGGGAAGGTGATATCCCCGTAAGTTTTCTGTGGAATGTAGCGTACCCCCAGCTCCACCGCCGCCGGATAATCATACCCCTGGGCGGCAATGACCCCCTCGGCGATCTTTTGCAGCCGCTTCTTGTTTTCTTTTAAATATTCCCGCGTTTCGTCCACGGTTTTCAGATCCTTTTGGTCGGCCATGTACTCAATGACTGCATCCCGCACCTTCAGCTTCAGCGCCTGGTCGCCCACCTTGTTGCTGTTGGCGATGACGTGGAGCCGCAGGATCCCCTCGTGGTCGTTCCGGCAGCCGTCCCCCGCATATGTATAAACGAGGAGCAGCCCCATAAACAGCACGAGGATCAAAGCAATCACGCATTTTCGTTCGTCCGACATCAGACGGATATGTTCCTGTAATTTTTTCACGTTTCCTTCCTCCTGATCGTTTTTCAAGTGTTTGCAAAGAGTCTTTCCGAGGAGTGGAAACTTTATACATGATTTCTAAAAAAATTTCTGCAAAGAGTTCTCCGGACGTTTTTTGACCGGCATGATGAGACCATCGATGCCGGGAGCACGTGTGGTGCTCCCGGCAGGTACGGACTATCCTGCTGTGACCTGTGAATGCCCTGCACCCGATCAGCGCACGATCAGAAGCTTGGCACCTTCCGTCAGAGGAGCATCGCCATCAATTTGGTTGAGCTGCACCAGAGCATCGGCGTCGCATTGATAATGCTTGGCGACATTCCAAAGGCTGTCGCCTGCGCTGGTAATGTAGATGGCCATGGCAGGCTGCTGGGGATTTTCGCCCCTGGCAGTGAAATGCTCAAGGGTGGTAAATTCACGAGTTTCACTGATCCATACCTCGATGATAGCGTTCACATTGATCTCGATCTGCCTGCTGTTGATGGTGTCGATCCAGAAGTCCTTGATAGCGGAGCACGTGAACAGATCGGCTTCCTGCAAAGCTTCTGGTGAAGCGGATGTGTTGAGTGCTCCCCGCAGCGGAACCTCTGATTTAATGACAAAAGCCTGCCCGTTTTCATCCAGTGACAGGATCCTGACAGGGACTGTTCCCTCGATGACGATCCTCCCGTGCTCCGGATGGACTGAAATATTACTCGGGAGAATGCTCCCGCAGATCAGCTTCTCGGGATGCTGATCCTGCTGCGTCAGGTTCACCACTTCTCGTGCTGAAATTTCCCCGGAAAGCACATCTGTGAGACAGGAAAGATCCTCGACCTTCCGATCGAAATGGATGGACTTTTCTTTGTGGTAGGCGTCGGAGGCCACTGGGATCTGCTTGGATCCGTACCCGTGGATCCGGATCCGCACTTGTCCTTCCAGCTGGAAGGTATCCTGATTTTCGATAGCTAACTTGAGTCCGTCGCCACTGAAATCCACTTTGATAAGATCGCTGTTCAGTTGACTTTGCAGTGGGATGAACTGGGTGAATTCCGTCTTTTCCCTCCGGCAGCAAAGCTGATTCTCTCGTTCGTCGTCCTCTCCCAGATACAGGATCTGGATCTGCAAAAGCCCGTTGATGATCAGTTTGCCCGATGAAATCTGCCTGTGGGTTTCCGTGATAGTGAAGCTCTCTTTTAAGATCCGTACCGGTTGCGGCTGACCTTCCTCAACGGCAATTTCCTGTTCTATGTCTGCAAATTCTTCTGTTTCGAATACCAGATCTGCAGCCTCCTTTTTTTCCTGCTTCAGGATCAGATTCTTGTCGCTAGAATCCCGCAGCACGTGCAGTTCTGTTTTCTGGATTTCCGTAACAGCAATGCAAAGCTTCCCGCGTACCTGGAATTTCCGCTCGTTGAGTCGGGACGGTTCGACTTCTTTCAGGCAGACTGTCGCATAATAAATACGGTCGGAATCGGCCTGCGAAGGGGACGTGTTCTGCGCGCTGGAAGTCCCCCAGCAGGCGGACGTTTCAAAGGTGATGGTGGAGCGGACTACGTCTACAGGAGTTCCCTCGCCGCCGTCCGGACGGTAGACGGTGAACAGCAAAATCTCACCAGAATATGTATCGCTGCTGCTGTAATGGGTCTTGCCCGGCTGAGATGGCGTGACGCGACCCTCGGAAAAGAGAATCTGGATCATGTCTGGCATGGTGTCAGGAACCAGCAGTGTTTCATCGAACGGGAGAGTGTAGTTCCAGGTGCGCCGCCGGTTTCGCAGGCGGATGTTGTCGTAATGGAGTTCGGCGTCTAGCAGGGATTCGGCTGACAGAGATGCAGAACTGCTGGCAGTGCCTGAGCTGCCGGCATTGCCGGTATTTGACTGAGATACAGACCTGCTGGCAGCGCCTGCGCTGCCTGTATTGCCGGTATTATTGACGTCGCCAAACTGGGTGTCAGTGCGAACTGATGCGGCAGGCTGTATTTTTTTCATAGCAGTGTCTGGCGCGGATGCCGGCTGCGACGCAGCCGGCTTTGCAGAACCCGGATCGCCGGAATTTCGGTTCGCGGCCGGACTGCTGCCGGAGTCTTGTGATTGACTTATTACAGGAGTCGCAAGACGTGCCGCTTCTTCTAGAGAAATTTCTTCATATCCTCCATAAGGGTCGGTGATCGGATTGGGTGCCTTTGCAGACGGCAGTGGATCGGCCGGAGCTGCGGGATTTCCTGTTATCGACGGCTTCTTTTCTATACTTTCGCCGCTGGTGGGTGCGAGGGCCTGCTTCCCGGTTGGCAGCGTATCGTAAGGCGATGTAGTCATATTTGTAACCTCCTTTATTGGTGCGGGAACTATATTTCCTTTTCAAGCATATGAAGGGGGCAGGGCGATTATGCAGACGGGCGGCGGATTGTGAGACCTGTTTCCGTGGTCTGCAGATCGCATTGAACCTGGGCGTTTGGTTTCAGCGGAATTTGCAAAATCTTCGTTTCGAGAAATCTTTCCGATAAATCGAGAATCTGCAAAGATTCTGCCGGGGTTGATTTTTACAAAATCTTCGTTTCGCAAGATTTTCATAGTGAAACGAAGAATTCGGCGAAATCTCATGAAAGAGCTTTTGTTCTGTTTCTGAAAATCAAAAGCATTTTAAGCGATTTTCAGAAAAAATTCGAGCGATTGGAGAGTAGAGACCCATAGGTTCTAGTGAGATTCTCGATTTCATCCCCCAATTTTGTGATATAAAGATTTAGGTTTTGACACCACCGCCGACCATCCGGAATTTTCTCGTTTTTGATTGAAATTCTAAGGAAACGAAGATTTTGCAAAATCAAACCGCACTTTGAAAGAAAATTTCGGAATTACCCGCACAAACAAAAAAAGCCCGCCAGAAAATTCCTGTTTCGGAGTCTTCTGGGGACTTTGGGTAAACCCTAAGAATCTTTGATTAGCCGACTTTGCTAGTTTAACGGATCGCCTACACACCTTCGCGAATGATCAGATCCTTTAGCCGGTCGATATGTATATCGGCTGCCTGGCGAGCTGCATCTGCATCACCATTTTCGATGGCTTCCAGGATCGTCTGGTGCTCTTCCGGCATGTTTTCTGCACGACGGAAATTATCATAATAAATATAGCGGAAGCGCAGTACCAGTTCCTGCAGCTGTTCGATCATCTGCACCAGGATCTTGTTGTTGCAGGACTCCACGATAATGCGATGAAAGCGTGTGTCGTAAGTGATCATATCCTGCATATTTCCATCTGCGACCGCCTGATTGTATTTTTTTGAAACATCTTCCAGCTCACGCATCTGCTCCGGCTTCATACGAGACGCTGCAAAGAATGCTGCCAACCCTTCCATATTCTGGCGTACTTCCAGTATCTCCACCATATCATCGGTAGAGATCTGAGAAGCATATGCTCCACGGCGCGGCTCGATGGTGACAAGCCCTTCTTTTTCCAGCTTCCGGATCGCTTCCCGGATCGGTGTACGACTTACGCCCATTTCCTCTGCCAGCTCAACTTCCATCATACGGGTGCCCGGGATGATGGTTCCTGTAAGTATTTGCATTTTTAGCTCTTCATAGACCATTTCGCGCAGCGGTCTGTGATTCTGGATGTCAAAATTCAACATGTTTTCCCTCTCTTGTTACATCACGATGCCTGTCCTGCCCCTGTCGTTTTTGCGACAAAGCTCTCTGGATTGCGAGACTTCATCACTTCGCAGATCTGCTGTGCTTTGCTTAACTCTTCACACAGGCAGAATACGGTCGGGCCGCTTCCGCTCATCATGACACAGTTCGGAATCCCGGCGGACTGGCATAAATCGGACATTATGTTCTTTGTATACACAATGATAGGATAACGCTTTAACGCAAAATTTTCAAGTACATTGACCATTTTTTCCTCTAGCACTTTGTAATTATTTTCGAAAATCGCAGATATTACTGCGTTATTGTCCGGATGGCGTGGTATTCCTTCGTTGTCGATACCACGATAGACCTCTGCGGTGGAAACGCCGATAGCCGGCTTAGACAGCACGATAAACGAGTCAAGTCCGGTCAGAGGTTTCAGATCGGTTCCTGTTCCGGTCGCCAGCGCACAGTGACATGCATCCGGGTCGTCTGCAAAGCTTTCCTGCAAAGCTTCCTCTGCAGCTGCCTGTCCCATGATGCAAAACGGTACGTCGGAGCCTAGCCGTGCGCCGATCCTGCAAAGTTCTTTTACAGAAAGGTTCAGTTCCCAAAGCTGGTTGATAGCGTGAAGGACGGTGGCACAGTTACTGCTGCCGCCGGCAAGTCCCGCCGCCATCGGGATCTGCTTTTGGATGTCGATGGTGAGGACGCCGCCCGCCGCTTCTGTGCCCGCGGCGGCTTTTGAGCTTCCGTCCGCCGCATCTGTGCCCGCGGCGGCGTTTGCATTTCCGCCCGCCGGACCGCCGAATTCGGCTATCATTTCCTCGGCGGCTTTCCAGGCCAGGTTGCTGGAATCTGCCGGAAGATCAGGACGGCTGACGGTCAGCTGGATCTGGATTCCTGTGGGATCTGGCTCTGCTGTTTGGCCTGGTTTCCCTCGCCTTACGGATCCTGCTTCCCAGCTCACCGTGACCTCATCGCAAAGTGAGATCTGCTGCATGATCATTTCCACATCATGATATCCGTTAGGTCTTTTTCCTGTCACATCCAGAGTCAGGTTGATCTTCGCATATGCGTGTAACTGAATTCTTTTCATTTGGTTTCTCCTTACCGCTGCATTTGGTATGGCTGCAGTTTCTGCAATGTCTCTCCAGCATTCTTGCAGCCCCGGAGGGGACTTTGCAGCTGCTACGAAAAAGGGGCAAGCCTCTGGCTTACCCCCGTTTCATCCATTTATTTTTTCTTTTTGTTCTTGGAGTTCTTCTGCTTGCCGGTCTGGTTCTTCGGGTTGGTATTGCCCTTTTTGTTGTTGCCGCCGGAAGGATTAGCAGTCTTCTTGACCTCCACCTTGTAGGTGCTGCCTGCTGCAGAGATCGGTCTTGCCTTGGAAACTCTCTTATTGGATTCCTTGCGAAGCTTTTCTGCGACTTCTTCCTGGATCTTCTTTTCCTCGGCTCTGCGCTTTTCTTCGGCTTCCGCCTGTTTTGCCTTGCGCTTCTTATCCTTTTCTACGATTTCTTCTACGGACTTGCCGGTTCTCTTTGCTTCCTTATACGGATTTACAGTTTCGGATTTACCCTTCTCTTCCTTTTCTTTTTCCATGGCCTTCTTAGCGCTGCGACTGCTGAAGAAGATCATGCCGACGATCATTACGACCATCATGATCATGTAGATCCTTGTAGATCCCTTCTGGTCAAGAGTCTTGAAGTGGAGCTTGTGGCTCACGCCCATTTTCGTGCCGTCTGTAGATGTCAGATTTTTACCGATCGTCAGATCGTATTCTGTGTCGCCTTCGATCTGGATGTCCTTTTTCACCGTGTCGGATACGACCATGACCAGGCCTTCTTCCTTGTGGCTGTAATATACTTTGATCGGAATTTTCTTTCCCTTTTTATCCGTCAGCTTGAACTGCTTGGCGTTGGCTTCGCGGGAAGCCTTATCCTTCGGGAGCATTTCCGCGTCAAAGTAGATCTTCACACTCAGGTTTTCCACGGAAACATTCTTCGCATTGTTTTCCGGAGTGGTTTTTTCTATTTTGAAGTTTGCACCTTTCTGCGTATTTGCTGTTTCTTTCGCTGCGAAACAGGAAGGTGCTAAGATAGATACTGCCATAATCATAAGGCAAATCAGTGCACTGACTCTTTTCATTGATGTTTTTCCTCCGCCTTGTTTTTTCTTAATTGTTTAAAAAAGTCCCTTATGATGCCGCTGCATTCCGCCTGCATCACTCCGGTCTCTATTTCTACAAAATGATTCAGCTTCTTTTCCTGAGGGATGTTAAAAACCGATCCGCATGCGCCCGCCTTGGGATCCATGGATCCGATGTAGAGCTTTTCGATCCGGGACCATACGATAGCACCAGCACACATGCTGCAGGGTTCAATGGTGACGTACATGCTGCAGCCTGGAAGCTTCCAGCCTCCAAGTCGTTTCGCAGCCTGACGGATCGCCACGATCTCTGCGTGTGCTGTGGGGTCACAGCCGGTCTCCGTTTCGTTATGACCTCTGCCGATGATCTCGCCGTCCTTGACGATCACGGCGCCGATGGGGATCTCCCCCATGGCAGCGGCTTTTTTCGCCTCTTTCAGAGCTTCTTCCATATACTTTTTCATATACTTTACAATAGTATCACATTTTCGCGAGGCAGGCAAGATGTTGTTGCAGCCCCGCCAAAGTTTCGCGTCATCTGTTTAGTCGCCGGTCACGATCTGGGACGGTGCGCCGAACTCGCTTCGGCACTCCTTCCAAAGATCGGCAAAATACTTGTTGTACACGGCGCAGCCGATGGGTTTTCCGCGCATTTCCAGTTCACTGCAAAGATTGCACGTCAGGCACCATTGCACGTCCGAGGCTTGTTCGCTCTGGACTTTGCAAGGCAGATACGGGTCGGCCAGCGCCTGGCGTCCCAGCCCCACCATATCCATGACGCCATTCTGCAAAGCATCCTCTGCCACGTGAAGCAAAGACGTTCGCTCCGGCTGTACGCCCCGCAGTTGGTTGTGCGTGCCATCGCCCAGCACTGACATACCGGCTCCGATGATGACCGTCTGCGGCTGCACGACCTCCTTCATGGTTTTGGCCATGGTCAGGTGCTGATACACATTGGTGGAGCAGGATGGAGAAGGGGCCATGTTCTCCCAGTAAACGGAAGCGTTTCCGATGGTTTCCCCAAAGTAGCTGCATCCGCGGGCTTCCAGGCCCTGCAGCAGTGCGATAGATTCCGATAAATCGTAGCAGAAGCTGTCCGCTCCGGCGTGTCCCTGTCCGCCCGGCATTTCCTCATACATGCTTACTCGTGCACCGATGAGGAATTTTGGATCGGGAACAGCGCGTCTGATCCGCTCACAGGTTTCAAATGCAAAACGGCTTCGGTTCTCCCAGGAACCGCCGTATTTCCAGTCGCGGTCGTTATATGGGCGCAGCAGCTGGCTGCCAAGATAACCATGGCAGAACTTCAGGTCGATGCCGTCCACGCCGATGCGATAGAGAAATTTGGCAGTTTCCACCTGTCGGTGGATGTAGTCGTCGATATACCATGCATCAATGAGCTCTCCGCCAAAAGGCGTCAAAGGTTTGACCGTGACTCTTCTGGAAAATTCTTTCCCGGCAGTTTCTCCGGCATGATGATACTGAAAAATCAGGAGAGTATTAGGGTGCTTTGCCTTAAAGGAAGCTACGAAGCGTTCCCATTCCTCACGGCTTTCTTTTTTATACACATCAAGCAGCAGCTGCCGGTCGCGGGATCTGGTCTCGTGCTGCAGTGTCACAGCCTCCAGAAAAACCAGTCCTGCGCCGCCCTCTGCGTAGCGGTCGTACCGCATCTGCATATCCTGAGAAAGGTGACCGCCTTCCGCGGCGTCTGCACATTCCATAGGCAGTACGGCAAATCTGTTTTTCGTTGTCAGCCCACCGATTTGCAGCGGACTCCATAAAATATTGTTCTGTATCATGCTTATCATTATAGCACAGGTGAGGTGTAATATTCCATTCCACTTTTTGCTGCAAAGTTCCTAGCAAAAATCATAGTCTCGCTGGAAAAACGTCTCCGACACTCAGAGGGAAATCAAAAACAAGACAATATCGCAAAGACCTTAGCGCGGAGAAGTGGCCTGACGTCCGGTTTTGTAATGATACCATGACAAAACCGGTAGAGCATGTGCCCGTCGGTGATTAGTATCTGTTTATGCCATGTTTTCGTGGATCTGAAACTATGATTTTTTGAGGGGATTTGCTGCAAAAAATCATAAAATCGTGCCGGGGCAGCCCGAAGTAACAGCTCGATACGGATACTCCTCGATCTTCCCGGTCCGGCGGCTGATGGACGCGATCCAGTAGCCGTAAGTCTGATCCCGGCGCTGCTGTAGAGGCAGAGAAGTATCCTGCTGGATCTTTTCCATCCCCAGGATCGGCTGCCAGAAGGTGAAACCGGATCTGCCGCTGTCCGGCTGCTCGGCAGGCAGAAACCGGCCGGGTACAGCTACGAAATAATGGGTGTCGTTCCAGCCCCAGAGAAAATGACCGTAGATTTTTACCGGGGTTTCCGAACCGGGCGATAAAATCGGGAAATCTGACCAGTCTAAAACCTTCTTCCAGTGGGCGGAAGTCGAATCATGATAAAATGGTCTGATATCTGTGAGCTGCTTCTGCATTCTGGCGATAGTGATACAGCGATCCAGTACAAAATCCTGATAAAACGGACTATAATCCTTCGGGGCGGCAGTCGGGTGCGGATCTGCGGGACAGGCGATCCGGAATTTCCCCTGCAGTACCGGGTGAAGGGATTCCCTGGGGTTCGTGACAGAGGCTGCCGCGACGATCATTGTGTCGAACTCCCAAAGACAGCTGCCGTGACCATTCAGATCCGCCGGCCTGATGCGAAAGGTCCCCTCGCCTCGACCGCCTGAAGACAGGACGATACTTCCAAGCAGATGGTAGACCTGCTGTTCTTTTTTGATCCCGGCCAGAAGCAGCTTGTAGCAGTACTCACCGGCAGGAAAAATTTTTACGTTTTCCACGATGACGGTGACCAGTCCTTTATCGGCGTTATTTTCCAGTTTGACAAATCCGCGTATAGGCCTGAGGGGATCCAGGGCGTATTTGCGACTGATTTCCTGCAGCAGGATGGGGCTCTTCCTTGTTTTTGAAAAATCCATGGCTTCCTCCTTGTGAAATTCGGTGATTTTTAGTAATATATGTAGAACAGAAGGCGGCTATGACCGTTTCCCGGATCCCCGAAGGGCGCTTTGCAGGAAGATGCGGGAGCACATATGGCTGTCTGAAAAGGGAGGCTTTATGGTTTTAGACATTATTCTGGTGGCGATCCTGGTGTTTTTCGCAGCCAAGGGACTGGCGAAAGGATTCGTATACACCTGTTTACATACGCTGGGCTGGATCGCGGCGATCGTGCTGGCCTGGTTTGCTGCAAAGCCCCTGGCGGACATATTGGATGACGGTTCGCTGGGGATGAGTATAAGAGACAGTTTGACTGAAAAGTTCGCCATGTCCACTGCAGCACTGGACAATGCTGTTGCGGGCATGCCGGCCATCATCAGCGGAGGGATATCCGCAGGCGCAGGGGAAGCATCCGATCTGTTCGTTCAGCTGCTGACGACGACTATCGTTACACTCATCAGTTTCCTGGCCATTACTGTGGGATGCAGCATTCTGATGCGGATCCTGGTGCATCCTGCCTGTAAAAGACAGCACCGGGGGCTTCTCCACACTTCTGACCGTGTGCTGGGGCTTTTGACCGGATTGGTCGAAGGAGTGCTGCTGGTATTCCTGTTTCTGGCACTGCTCATGGTAGTGGTCAACTGCGGCGGAGAAGGGCTTGCAGGCTCCATTGTGGATAGCCTGGACAGCTCGTTCATAGCGGGAGCATTGTACGATAGCAATCTGCTGCTGATCGTGACCGGTGGTTTTTTCTCGTAGTGATCCATTAAAAGCGCACAGCGCAGGAGGGAAAAATGCTTACAATCATAGTTTTGGCAGAAAACAGCGATGGAAAAGGCCTGTGTGGGGAGCACGGTCTTTCTTTGCATATAGAATATGAGGGACGAAGGTATCTGCTGGATGCGGGAGCTACAGGGCTTTTCGCGGAGAATGCTACGAAACTGGGTCTTTCGCTGGCCGAGGTGGAGGCTGTATTTCTATCCCACGCTCACTACGACCATGCAGGCGGGCTTCCCCGCTTTTTCGCTGAGAATGCTCATGCAAAGGTCTATCTGCAGGAAGCGGCAGCAGAAAACTGTTACTCGGAGAAGGCGGGAGCACGGGAATACATCGGGATCCCAAGAGGGATTTTGCGGGAGCACGCAGATAGATTCTGTTTCGTATCGGGAGCATCGAGCTGCTTTGTGGCCAGCCTGGCTGATGCAAAGCCGGTGCCCGGCATATGGATCCTTCCGCACACTACGCCAAACCTGGAAGAGCAGGGCCGTAAAGCCCATATGTACCGGCTGGAAGACGGACGTTTTAAAATAGACGACTTTGCCCACGAGCAGAGTGTGACCTTTGAGACAGAAAAGGGTCTGATCCTTTGCAACAGCTGCAGTCACGGAGGCATCGTCAACATCGTCAAAGAAGCGCAGCGCGCTTTGCACAAGAACGTTTATGCAGTCATCGGCGGTTTTCACCTGAAAAGCCCTGACGGTGTGGATTCCATGGCGGTATCGCCGGAAGAAGTAGAGGACATCGGCAGACAGCTTGTCGAACTGGGTGTGAAACAGATTTATACGGGGCATTGTACGGGCAGGCCGGCTCTTGGTATTTTGCAGCAGTGCTTTCCGAAAGAAGTGCATAGTATTCACACGGGGATGCAGTTGAACTTCTGATGGGTGTGGAATTTTTTAATTTCCCTCTTGTCAAACCGGGATCAGTACTGTATACTTAAGGGCAATACAAATCAATAAAATGATAGAGGTGCGGAGCAGAAGAAGAGCTAAGTAGCCGGCGGGCTGTGACTTACTTGGAGGCATCCTCCGCCGAACCGAAGCCGCAGGCGTGTTGTTTCGGTGGGCATGCAGTCAATAGCTGCATGACTGTCTGCCGGGTCTGCCTGGCAGGGGCGCTATTCTTACTTATATGACATCTTTTATTTTGAGTATCAGTCAGTAGGGAGTGCCCTGCTGACTTTCTTTTTTTCAGCAGGAGCCGTTATACTGGCGCCCATTCTTACGAGATCTGCACACGATCTGCCTCCATCATTTTGCAAATACATGACAAGGGGAAACACATTATGGAAACATTACAGATCGGAGGTGTCAGCGCAAGGCAGCTGGCGGATGATTTCGGAACTCCACTTTACGTTTACGACGAAGACAAGATCATAGCACAGGCGAAAGATGCCATGGAGAATTTCTCATCCGATATGTTCAAGACGGAGGTCGCTTATGCATCGAAGGCATTCTCATCCATCGCGCTGTTCAAACTGCTTGCAGCGCAGGGGCTGGGGTTTGACGCGGTCAGCGGCGGTGAGCTTTACGGTATGAGCCGGGCAGGCGTGGACATGAGCAAGGTCTACTTCCACGGCAACAACAAGAGCAATAAAGAGATCGAAGAAGCACTGGAACTGGGAGTCGGCTATTTCGTGATCGACAATGTGATGGAATGTCGCAGGCTTATCGAGATCGCCATGGAAAAACACATCCAGACGAAAGCGCTGCTGCGTGTCAATCCGGGGATCTCAGCTCATACGCATGAATACATCATGACGGCAAAGCCGGACTCCAAGTTCGGGATCTTCATCGACGATACGGAGCACATCGGACAGGTGATCGAACTTCTGGCGGAAAGCAGTCATGTGAGACTGGCAGGATTCCACAACCACATCGGTTCACAGATCATGGATGCGCGATCTTTTGAAAAAGCCATCGACACTATGACTTACTTCCTGGCATATGTTCAGAGAGAGTACGGCATGGAGCAGACGGAGCTATCCATCGGCGGCGGATTCGGCATCAAATATCTGGAGGAAGATCAGCCGATTTCTCTGGGACAAATGTGCAAAACTATGGTAAAATATACGGAGAGGTGTATCCAGGAAAAGGACATCTCCATTTCGAAGCTTATTACGGAGCCGGGACGTGCGATGGTAGGTGAGGCAGGCTATACACTTTACACCATCGGAGACAGAAAACGGAGCGGCACCAAGGACTACCTGTTCGTAGACGGAGGCATGAGCGATAACATCCGCCCGGCACTGTACGATGCAGGCTACCGGGCTGTGCTGGCAGAGAAATATAAGGAGCCGGCATGGCATACTTACTGCATCGCCGGCAAGAACTGTGAATCGGGAGACGTGCTTATCGACACCATAAAACTCCCGGAAGCCAAATCAGGCGATCTGCTCGCCGTGTATTCCACGGGGGCTTACGGATATTCCATGGCAAGCAACTACAACCGTCTGGGAAGACCTGCGGTGGTATTTGCAGGACATGGCAAAGCACGGGTCGTGATCAGAAGAGAGAGCTATGCGGATCAGTATGATCTGGAAATAGAATAGGAGGCGATGACAATTAATATCGTACAAAAATACAACGGCAGAAGTCTTTACTCCATGAAAAAGCTCAGGGAGGTCGCAGCACACATCGCATCGCTGCGGGGACAATATGAAAACATGGTGATCGTTGTCGGCAACATGGGACAGTCGACAGGAGATCTCATTGCAATGGCCAAAGAAGCCGGTCAGGACATCCCGAAACGTGAGCTGGAAGTCCTTCTGGCGGCAGGCGAACAGCAGTCGGCGTCGCTTCTGGCTATCGCTCTCAGCGACATGGGAGTGGAAGCAGAGTCCATGATGGGCTGCAAGAGAGAGATCGTGGCGCATCCGTACTTTGCAGACGAGTACGCCAACGTGAAAGAGATCAATACGGAGAGAGTACAGGAGATCATCAGCGCGGGCAAGGTGGCGGTCGTAGCCGGATTCCAGGGGATCGATGAAACAAAAGACATCATCGACCTGGGCAGAGGCGGCTCCGACATCACAGCAGTCGGTATCGCGGCTCACTTCGGCTGGGACTGTGAATTCTACACGACGGCGGAATGCATGTATACGGCAGATCCGCAGATGTATCCGGAAGCCAGACCGATCAAGGCCATCACTTACGAAGAAATGATGGAAATGACCAACCTCGGTGCAGACAAGGTAGAGACCAGAGCTGTCGAGCTGGCAAAAAAATATAATGTGAAGTTATTTTTAGGGAAGTCTTTGGAAAAAGATAAGAGTAAAGGAACATATATCGTGAATAAGGAAATGATTGTAAATGAAAACCTCGTAGTAGAGGATATGCCTGTTACAGGAATGGGCATCCAGGATGAAATATCGATCTTTACACTGCGGAACGTACCGTCTGACGGGAAGGCTGTTGCAGAATGTTTCCGCATTCTCGGAGAACTGGGGATCAATGTGGATATGATCTCGCAGCAGATGGCTGCAGACGGATCCTGCACAGTATCCTTCAGCTGTGACGACAAGCAGGGAAATACGCTGGAGGCAGAACTGGCCAAGCAGGACGAATTCAAGGACATCGTCATCGACAGAGTATCTGACCTGGCAATGATCTCGCTGGTTGGCGTCGGCATGGCGACTCACTCCGGCGTATCCGGCAAGGTGTTCCAGATCCTGGCCGAAAACGGCATCCGTTACTACCACATCACAACGTCGGAAATCTCCATTTCCGTAACGGTAGCGATGGATCAGAAACTGAAGGCAGCTATCGCGCTGTGCAGAGCTTTCCACCTGTAAACAAAGCACAGGCACGGCGGGAAAGGTAAAAGGAAAGGTAAATGTATAATATTTCAAAATATCACGGCTGTGGCAACAACTTCGTCATCATGCAGGAAGCGGAGCTGGCAGAGCAGCTGGGAGTGCCCTGCGGTGAGGAGAGTGCGGGTGCTTATGCAAAGTTCGCGGCCAGGGTCTGCGACGAGAGCGTAGGCGTCGGTGCAGACGGCTTTATCATCGTTCGGACGGAGCCTGTTTTGGAAATGGTTTTCTTCAACAGAGACGGCAGCAGAGCACCGATGTGCGGCAACGGCATCCGCTGTTTCGCCCATTACTGCAGGGATCACAAGATCCGCACGGGCGATGCATATCCGGTGAAGACCCTGGCAGGCGATATGGTGGTGGAAGTGAAAAGCACCGATCCGTTCCGGGCGCAGATCGACATGGGATGCCCGATATTTGACCCGGCAGCCGTATGTGTTGAATCCGATGCGCCGGATCTGTTAGAACTGGAACTTTCTTTGAAGGACGGGAATACACTGACAGTAAGCAGCCTCTTTATGGGAACGATCCACACGGTGCTCTTTGTAGACGATGTGGAAGCCGACTGGATCGAGACCCTTGGCGAAGAGATCTGCAACGCCCCGACCTTTGCAGAAAAAACCAACGTCAACTTCGTGAAAGTGTTAGACGATCATACGTTGCAGATGATCACCTACGAACGCGGAGTGGGCATGACACAGGCGTGCGGCACGGGGGCATGCGCGTCGGTAGTGACGGCAGCCCGCAAGGGACTTTGCAGCAAAACCGCAGAGGTGATCCTGCCGCTGGGAAGCCTGAAAATCGAAATCAAAGACGACGGTCACGTTATGATGGAAGGTCCGTCGGTTCATGTATTAGAAGGTAAGTTATATTAGTAGAGTTCAGAAGGGAGAATGAAAATGATTCGAGGATCGATGGTAGCGCTTATTACACCGTTTAATGAGGACGGAAGCGTTAATTATAAAAGACTGCGGGAGCTGATCGACTGGCACGTGGATCAGCAGACAGACGCAATTCTGGTGCTGGGAACAACGGCTGAAACGCCGACACTGACCGTTTCCGAAGAAGATGAAATCGCACGGATCTCTATCGAACAGGCAAAGGGAAGAGTTCCGATCATCGTCGGCAGCGGATCCAACAACACTATGGTGGCGATCGAACAGAGTTTAAAATATGAGAAGATGGGAGCGGACGGACTTCTGGTCATCACACCGTACTACAACAAGGCCAGCAAAGCCGGCATGGTAAACCACTTCATGCAGGTGGCAGATGCGGTCCATACACCGGTTTATGTTTATAACGTACCGGGCAGAACGGGCGTATCCCTTACTTACGAAGCACTGGCGGAGATCAGCCAGCACAAGAACATCGTGGGGATCAAAGAAGCCAGCGGCAACATGTCCCTGATCTGCCAGTTCTCCAAGCTGATCAACGAAAACTTCAACGTTTACTCCGGTAACGACGATATCAACGTAGCCCTCATGTCCATGGGCGGTGCAGGATCCATCTCCGTAATGGCCAACATCCTGCCGAAGGAAGTCCACGACATCGCTATGGCATGTCAGAACGGCGACTTCGAAACAGCCAGAAAGATGCAGCTGAAATATCTGGACTTCATCAATGCGCTGTTTATCGAAACAAACCCGATCCCGATCAAGGAAGCTATGAACATGGCAGGGCTCAACGTGGGCGGATACAGACTGCCGCTCTGCCCGATGGCGGACGACACAAAGGCTGTGCTGAAAGCTGAAATGGAGAAGCTGGGGATCATCTGATACGAAAGGGGACAACAATGAACATAGCAGTATTAGGCGGCGGCGCAATGGGACACGTGCTGGCGCAGATGATAGAAGAAAAGGATGACTTTGCCCTGGCGGGTATGGTGGACCCGCTCAAGGGGGAAAGCCTGGCAGATCTTGACGATGTGGATGTAGTCATCGACTTCAGCAACCCGGCCAACCTGCCGATGGTGATGGCTTATTGCGAGGAGAATAAGTGTCCGGCGGTCATCGCAACGACAGGATTTTCAGATGAAGAAACAGCGAAGATCCAAGCGCTGGGGCAGGAAGTTCCGGTGGTGTTTTCCGCCAACTACTCCCTCGGCATCAACGTGATGAAGCGGGTGGTGGCAGAGATCACGCCGATCCTGGAAGACACCTTCGACATCGAGATCATCGAAAAGCATCATAACAAGAAGCTGGATGCACCGAGCGGAACGGCTAAGATGCTGCTGTCGGCAGCAGATCCGGACGGTGCCTATGATCATGTGTACGGAAGAGAAGGAAACCGCAAGAGGGGCAAGGAAATCGGTATCCATGCTGTTCGCGCAGGCTCCATCGCAGGGGAGCACACCGTGCTGTATGCCGGTGACGACGAACTGCTGGAGATCAAGCACACCGCCGGATCCAAGAAGATCTTCGCGGCAGGCGCGCTGAAAGCGGCAGCTTTCGCAGCGGAAGCTAAAAGCGGGTACTACACGATGGAAGACGTGTTATTCGGATAAAGAAAAAACATCAAAGCATCAGTCCGGGCGGGCTGGTGCTTTCTGTGGTTTAAGCAGGCCCGCCGCGCTGCGGCCGGCGGCAGAAAACAAACGAAAGGATATATGCAACATGGAAGCAAGAGAAATTATAGAATTCATTGGAAACGCTGAAAAAAAGACGCCGGTAAAGGTTTACGTCAAGGAAAAGGAACCTGTTGATTTTGCAGGATGCCAGGTATTTGGGAACGGGGACAAGATCGTCTTCGGCGACTGGGCTGTGGTGCAGCCGATCCTCGCAGAAAATGCGGACAAGATCGAAGACTTCGTGGTAGAAAACGACTGTAGAAATTCTGCTATCCCGCTTCTGGATATGAAGAATATCAAAGCTCGTATCGAACCGGGCGCATTCATTCGCGACAAGGTTGAGATCGGTGATAATGCCGTGATCATGATGGGTGCGATCATCAACATCGGCGCAGTCATCGGCGAAGGATCCATGATCGACATGGGCGCTGTCCTGGGCGGCAGAGCAACCGTCGGCAAGAACTGTCACATCGGTGCAGGTACAGTCCTGGCAGGGGTTATCGAACCGCCGAGCGCGCAGCCTGTTATCGTGGAAGATGACGTTGTCATCGGTGCTAATGCTGTCGTGCTGGAAGGCTGCCGCATCGGCAAGGGTGCAGTCGTAGCAGCAGGCGCAGTCGTAGTAGACGATGTACCGGCAGGTGTAGTCGTGGCAGGTGTTCCCGCAAAGATCATCAAGGACGCTTCCGACACGGCAGCCGAAAAGCTGGAAATCGTAGATCTGCTGCGCAAGCTGTAGGAGGTCAGGATATAGTAGCAACATCTGTGCAAAGAAATCTTTGATTTCTTTGCGCACTTTTTTTGGTGGTGCTGGTGCGCTTGGCGAGTGTTTGGGCTGTTTCCGGCACGTTTTTATGACTTTTTTCTACTTCTGGTATCCTATGATCATGAGCCTGACCATCTTTGGAGGGAGGAAAAGGAGTTGCATGCCAGACAGTTTGCGGCAAATCTGCTGAAGGAAAGTTGTGAAATGAGATTGGAGTGAAACTATGAAATGGATGATCGCATCGGATCTGCATGGATCTGCATATTACTGTAAAAAGATGCTGGAGGCTTACGACAAGGAAGGTGCGCAGCGGTTATTGCTGTTAGGCGATATCCTGTATCACGGACCCCGCAATGACCTTCCCAGGGATTACGCGCCTAAGGAAGTCATTGCGATGCTCAACGCCCGAAAAGCCGATATTTACAACGTTCGCGGCAACTGCGATACGGAGGTGGACCAGATGGTGCTGGAATTTCCCGTACTGACGGAATACATGCTGATCCCGATCCTGGGGGCTGGTGCACCGCCTGTGATTTTCGCAACCCACGGCCATATCTATAACGAAAACAACCTGCCGCCATTCCACAAAGGCGATATCCTCCTCCACGGTCATACCCACGTACCGGCCTGTACCGACCGCGGAGATTACATCTACATGAATCCCGGCTCCCTGTCCATCCCCAAAGAGGACAGCTGGAACGGATACATGATACTGGAGCACTCCCTCCCGGGAGGCTGCCACTTTGCCTGGAAAGACCTGGACGGTGAGGTGAAGATGGAGTTTGGAGTGTAGAAATTTAAGCTTTTAGATTTGCGTGCTCGTTGTTCTGATCTGCATCATGAATTCCCAGATCGAAAATTATCTGATCTAATTGGGAATAAATCTCTTGATTCAGATGTTTACTCACATCATGAATTCCCAGATTTGATTTTTTCAAAGTCAT
>ERZ857745.2740-NODE-2740-length-18247-cov-3.665512_pt1 | contig 18247 bp, 13 predicted proteins | sample MGYA00519699_ERZ857745 | MGnify/ENA primary metagenome ERZ857745 (study PRJEB31778, sample SAMEA3449357) | human gut metagenome | biome: human gut; feature: human-associated habitat; material: faeces | place: United Kingdom | collected 2010/2012 ...
CGTGAGATCCTTTTTCACGCCCTCCGGCGTGAGATTCACGTTGCTCGGGCGGATGGCTTCGTGCGCGTCCTGCGCGCCCTCCTTCTTGCGGAAATGGCGGGGCTGGTCGGGATAGTAGGCCGGGCCGTAGCGATCGGTGATAAAATCACGCGCAGCGGCCAGCGCCTCCTCGGAGATACGCAGGGAATCGGTACGCATGTAAGTGATCAAGCCGACAGAGCCCTCACCGGAGATCTCTACGCCCTCGTAAAGCTGCTGCGCGATCATCATTGTGCGGCGTGGGGTCATGTTGAGTTTGCGCGACGCCTCCTGTTGGAGCGTCGAGGTGATGAAGGGCGGCGCGGGCGTGCGCTTCTTTTCGGTTTCGTTGGTTTTACTGTACTGCAAGCTGATCCTCCGTTCTGTTCTGCGACAGATATGTACTGCGATAGATCTCGTTCGTTTCCAAGAGCTGCTGATGCGTGCCGACGGCGTCAATCCGGCCGCCGTTCATCACGATGATTCGGTCCGCGTCCTCCACCGAGGCGGTGCGCTGCGCGATGATGATCTTCGTCGTCTCGGGGATATAGGTGCGGAAGCCCTCGCGAATCAGCGCGTCGGTGCGCGTGTCGACCGCGGAGGTCGAGTCGTCGAGGATCAGAATCTTCGGCTTTTTGAGAAGCGCCCGGGCGATGCAGAGACGCTGCTTCTGTCCGCCGGAGACGTTCGAGCCGCCCTGCTCGATATAGGTGTCATACCCGTCGGGGAAGGAGCGGACGAATTCGTCCGCCTGCGCGAGCCTGCACGCCTCGATCATCTCGTCGTCGGTGGCGTTTTCGTTGCCCCAGCGCAGGTTCTCCTTGATCGTGCCGGAAAACAGCACGTTCTTTTGCAGCACGACACTGACCGCACCGCGCAGGACCTCGAGGTCGTATTCGCGCACATCTCTGCCGCCGACCTTGACGCAGCCCTCGCTCACATCGTAAAGGCGCGGGATGAGCTGCACGAGGGTCGACTTGCTCGAGCCCGTACCGCCGAGGATGCCGACGGTCATGCCCGAGTCGATGTGCAGGTTGATGTCCTGCAGCGCGAATTTCTTCGCCTGTGCGGAGTACTTGAAGCTGACGTTTTCAAAGTCGATGGAGCCGTCCTTCACGTCCATCGCGGGAGAGGCAGGATCGGTGAGCGCGGGCTCTTCCTCGAGTACCTCGCAGATACGGACGAAGGACTCATACGACATCGTCATCATCACGTAGATCATCGAGATCATCATCAGCGACATTAAGATCTGCATGCCGTAGGTCAGCATGGCCGAGAGCTGGCCAACGTCGATGGTCGTGCCGCCGTTCGTGATGATGATCCGCGAGCCGACAAATAGCACGAAGATCATGTTGAAGTATACGCAGAACTGCATCAGCGGCGCGTTGAGCGCGACGACGCGCTCGGCGAAGGTGAAGTCCTTGGCGATATCGTGTGAGGCCGCGGCGAACTTCTGCTTTTCATACCCTTCGCGGGCAAAGCCCTTGACCACGCGCATCGCGCGCACATTTTCCTCGACCGATTCATTGAGCTTATCGTACTTGCGGAACACCGCGCGGAACGCGGGCATTGCCTTACGTGCGATCAGAAGAAGTCCGATTACCAGCACGGGAATGATAATGAGGAATGTCGTCGCCAGCGCGCCGCCCATGATATAGGCCATGATGACGGCGAAGAGGAACATCAGCGGTGCGCGTACCGCGATGCGGATGCACATCATAAAGGACATCTGCACATTGTTGATATCGGTCGTCATGCGCGTGACGAGCGAGGCGGAGGAGAATTTGTCGATATTTTCAAACGCGAAGCTCTGCACGCGGGTGAAAACATCGTGGCGGACGTTTTTGGCAAAGCCGGCGCTCGCGCGCGAGCCGTAAAGCCCGCCGAGCGCGCCGCAGCCGAGCGACACGAGCGACATCAGGATGAGCCCAAGGCCCACGCGCACAACGCCGCTGAGCTCCGCGCCGCCCTTGATCTCATTGACGAGGTTGGCGGTGAAAAACGGGATCAGCACTTCAATCGCGACCTCGCCGACCATGCACAAGAGCGTCAGGATCGTGGGCTTTTTATACTCGCGGATGCAGCCCATGAAGCGATGGATCATATTCATCGGCAGTGGCCTCCTTTCTTAGTTTGTGGGGGACAGTCGGGCAGCTTGCCCTGCTCGATCATGCGCTTGCGTTTGGCCTCAAAGGTGTCGTGGATGGTGCGAAGCGCCGTGCAGAAGGTCTCGCGCTCCTCGCCTTCGAGCTGGTCGAAAAACGCGCGGAACTCCGCCGCATCCTTCTCTAAAAAGCTCGCCACGTATTCGTCGGCCTTCTCAGTCGCCCGCAGGCGGATGACGCGGCGGTCGTCGGGGTCGCTCAGCCGCTCGGCAAAGCCGCCCTCGACCAGCTTGTCGACGAGCTTGCTCATCTGCTGCTTGGGCATGCGGGCAAAGTTTGCAAGCTCTGTCATCGTCATCGTGCGGCCGCTGCGGCGCATCGACTGGATGCAGTAGTACATGTCAAGGCTGACGCCGTCGTTCAGCATGCGCTTGAACGGACGGGCAAACCAGTAGTGCCACGCGGGGATCGTGTCGAGCAGCAGCTCCTGGATCTCGTTGGTCTGCATGTGGTTCTCCTTTCTTGAAAATACTTAGATAGTCAACTTGAATTGACTATCACTTTGAATTGACAGTGCTTAGGATACAACAATTAAAAACGAATTGCAAGAGGAAAATGCGCAAAAAGAGCGCAAAAAAACGGCAGCTTTTCACTGCCGCTTTAGGAAAGTATGAATGAGGAATGCCGCGCGATAAGTCTGTAAGAGGTCGGTTTGGCGCCCTCAGCGATAAGTTTGTAATAAGAGGGTGGTTTGGATCCCTCAGGAGGTGAAAAGGGGAACGAGACAGTGCTCGTCTTGCCATCTACGGTGCTTTCGACCGTTAGGGTCTGCGCAGCCGCGTCCAGATGGCTGACGGCGCATGCGTCCGCGCTTTCGACGCGGATGGTTTTGTCGCCGTTGCGGCAATAATGCTCCGTGAAGTGCATTTCCTTGCCGCAGATAAAGGCGGTGTAGCTGACTTCCGTACAGGTGTCCGCCGCAAAAACGGGGACGAGCAGCGCAAGCGAAAGGACCAGTGACAACAACAGGGAAGGGAGCCGTTTCATGGTATCGTCCTCCTATGCTGATTTTTGATCGCTGACGGGAATGCTTACATCAACAGCATGGCATAAAGACAGGAAAATGGCAAGAAAAATTTGAATTCCACAAAAAATCCGGCACTTTGACAAAAATGAAGGCCAAAAATGAGCCAGGATCACGAGCAAGGCCCGCGCCGGAAAAGACGGCGCGGGCCTTCTGTTATTGCTTGAGCTTTACGTTGTTTCTGATGGTGCGTTCGCTGCGCGGACGGTTCGTCAGGCGTTGCAGCACGGCGCTGATCTGCCCCTCGGCGGCTTCGACCTCGGCATGGAACGCGCGGGCGGAGACGCGCAGCGCCCCGTGGCCGAGGATGATGACCTGCTCGGGGCCGTCGGACGTCGCCACGCGCACGCGGCGTTCGCGGCGCAGCTCGTAGGTCGCGCGCTCGATGTAGGTGTCGGCAGTCTCAGCCTCTTTCGTGTAGACGACCTTGACGCCGTGCACCGTCTGCACATTGCCGGGGTTGCCCTTGACCTTATAGGCGTCGAACACGACGATGACGCGGCACTTGCGAAAGCCCTGATAGTTGGCGAGAATGTCGATCAGCGCGCCGCGCGCCGCGGCGACATCCTGCGCGGCGAGCCGATGGAGCTCGTCCCACGCGAAGATGATGTTGTAGCCGTCGACGAGCAGATATTCCGTGTCCTCTGAGTGGATCGTGACGTCATAGTGATCGGCGAGCGAGGTGCGCGCGGGCTTTTTGCTCGGTTCGAACGCGCGGCGCTCGACCTTGCCGTATGTGCGCTCGAAAATGTCCTGCAATTCCTTGTCCTCGGCATATGCGCCGCCTGCGCCGACGCCGCGTCGGGGGAGCGGCGCGGGCGCTTCTTCGACGGCCTCTTCACCAAGGCGGATGCCGCTGTCGCAGTGAACATGCGCGGGAACTTCATTCCACGGGATCGTGATGCTGCCGCCGTGGTCGCAGAAGACGGAGGACGCGGGATTATCCGTGTCGCGCTCGGCGTCGTAGCCAAGGGACGCGACGATCTCGTCCTGATTTTGGCAGGCCTCATACCCGCGCACGGCGCAGGAGAGCTGTCCGCGGCCGCGGGTGTAGGCCGCGACGTCGGCAAAGTAGTCGCGCAGCGTGCGCACCGGCGCATAGCCCGTGAGTACGGCGTTTTCCCCCTCGTTCTGCGGCGGTTCGACGGTGCCGCCCATGTTCTGGAGGTCGGTCATCGCGCGGCCGACGCACTCGGCGGGCACCTCGAGACGGAAGTCGTAATACGGCTCGAGCAGCACATTTTCTGCCTGCATCAAGCCCTGCCGCACGGCACGGTACGTCGCTTGACGGAAGTCGCCGCCCTCGGTGTGCTTCAGATGCGCGCGGCCCGCGACAAGTGTGAACTTCACATCCGTCAACGGTGAGCCGGTCAGCACGCCCGCGTGCTCGCGCTCTAAAAGATGGGTGAAAATCAGCCGCTGCCAGTTGAGGTCGAGCGCGTCCGTCGGCACGTTTGACGCAAGCTGGATGCCCGCCCCGCGCGGAAGCGGCTCTATTAGAAGCTGTACTTCCGCATAGTGGCGCAGGGGCTCGAAATGTCCCATGCCGAGGACGGGGGCGGCGATGGTCTCGCGATAGACGATGCTGCCCTCGCCGAAGGTCACGTCGAGGCCGAAGCGGTCGAGGATGCGGCGGCGCAGAATTTCGAGCTGAATTTTGCCCATGAGCTGTACGTGGATCTGCCCGTAGCGCTCGTCCCAGACGATGCGCAGCATCGGGTCCTCTTCTTCAAGCTCGCGGAGCTTTATAAGCGCGCTGTGCGCGTCCGCGCCGTCGGGTAGGATGAGCTGATAGGTCAAAACCGGCTGCAAAAGCGGGGCGGACGCCTCCGCCTCCGCGCCGAGGCCGAGACCAACATAGCTGTGGCTGAGGCCCGTGACGGCGACGACGCTGCCCGCGCCCGCCTCTTCGAGCGCGCGGAATTTGACGCCGGAGTAAAGCCGCAGCTGATCGGCCTTTTCATTATAGTCCTGATTCTGCGCGCGATAGGTGAGAGGTGCCTTCACGCGCAGCGCGCCGCCTGTGACCTTGAGCCACGTGAGCCGCGCGCCCTGCGCGTCGCGCGAGATCTTGAAGACCTTTGCGCCGAATTCCTTCGGATAGACCGGCTCGCGCGTGAAGCACGCGAGCGCGGTGAGAAAGTCCTCCACGCCGTCCAGCTTGAGCGCCGAACCGAAAAAGCAGGGGAAGACCTTGCGGTTTTTGACCATCTCAGCAATCAGAGCGTCGTCGATTTTTCCACGCTCCAAAAGCTGCTCGAGCGCCGCCTCGTCGCAGAGAGCGAGCGCTTCGTCGCGCGTTTCCTGCGATGCGGAGAAATCGACGCATTCCGCGCTCAGTGTCGCCGTGAGCTGGCGCAGAAGCGCGTCCTTGTCCGCGCCCGCCAAGTCCATCTTGTTGATGAAAAGAAACGTCGGCACCTCGTAGCGCGTGAGCAGGCGCCAGAGCGTTCGCGTGTGGCTCTGCACGCCGTCGCTGCCGCTGATGACGAGCACTGCGTAGTCGAGCACCGACAGCGTGCGCTCCATCTCGGCGGAGAAATCGACGTGGCCCGGCGTGTCAAGCAACGTGAACTCCTTATCGCCCGCAAACAGCATTGCCTGCTTGGAAAAGATCGTGATGCCGCGCTCGCGCTCGAGCGCGTCGGTGTCGAGGAAGGCGTCGCCGTGGTCGACGCGGCCGAGCTTCCGCAGTGCGCCGGAGGCGTATAAAAGCCCCTCGGACAGGGTCGTTTTTCCCGAGTCGACGTGGGCGAGAATGCCGAGCGTGACCTTCTGCATGGCGCACCTCCTTTGTGAAGAGCTGATTTAAAACTAAAAATGTTAGACCAAAGTGCCGGAATACCAAAACGAGCGCATCGCGGAGCGATGCGCTCTGAAATTTGGGAAATGGTGCGGGCATGGGGACTTGAACCCCAACGCCTTGCGGCACGAGAACCTAAATCTCGCATGTCTGCCAATTTCATCATGCCCGCATATATTTTACTATATCATATCTCTTTCACGGCGGCAAGGAGAAAATTCGTTGCAATGCGCGCCTGCGCGATTTATAATGAAGCAGCGCGCGATTTATGACCGCGCAGCACCGACTATAGGAGGACTCCGCCGTGCAGAACGCTTATCCGGACTATTATCCGCTTTTCCATTGCATCGCCGACCGCTGCCGACACAACTGCTGCATCGGCTGGGAGATCGACGTGGACGGGGATTCCCTCGCCGCCTACGATCAGATCGGCGGCGAGATGGGCGAGCGCCTGCATAAATGTATCGACCGCAGCGGCGAGATGCCGCACTTTCTCCTCGGCGAGCAGGAGCGCTGCCCGTTTTTGAACGGCAAAAACCTCTGCGATCTCATTTTATACGGCGGGGAGGGTATGCTCTGCCAGATCTGCACCGACCACCCGCGCTACCGCAGCTTTTTTTCGGAGCGCACGGAGATTGGCGTTGGCCTCTGCTGCGAGGAGGCCGCGCGCCTCATTCTGACCAGGCCGGAGAAGACAACGCTCGTCGTGACGGGCGAGGGGGAGCTCGACGAAGAGGAAACGGCGCTGCTCACGCTGCGCGACCGCCTTTTCACCCTTGCGCAAAACCGTGAGGAACCGATCGAGCGGCGAATAGAGCAGATTTTATCGGCCTGCGGTGCGCACGTGCCGGGCGTCCCGCTCGTACATTGGGCAGAGTTTTATCTCTCGCTCGAGCGCATGGACGAGGCGTGGACAGACATTTTGGAAGCGCTGCGCGAGCACGCAGATGAGTTGCCGCTCGACGATTTTGCCGCGCACATGAAAGGACGCGAGACGGAGTATGAGCAGCTGCTCGTCTACTTCCTCTATCGTCACGTGCCGACGGCGCTCGACGACGGGGACGTGAGCAGCAAGGCGGCGTTCGCCGTGCTGTCTGTCCGGCTGCTTTTCTCGCTTGGTGCGCTGTACCTTTTGCTGCACGGCGAGTTCACGGTGGAGGATCAGATCGAGCTCTGCCGGCTGTACAGCGCGGAAGTCGAGTATTCCGACGACAATATGGACGCGCTCTTCGACGCGCTGCTATAACGAAAATGCCGCCCGGTTCGACACGGGGCGGCATTTTTTGCGCTTTTTGGTTGATTCTTATGTAAACCTGTGGTATCATGGAAAAACATTTTAGAGAGTGGGCATTTTCGCCCGATTCCGGCAAAAGGAGAGAAACGAGATGAAGCAGAACATGAGAAAGAGAACGCCGCTGGCCGTGCTTCTGGCGCTGTGCCTTGCCATGCAGCTCTGCGTGCCCGCCGCGATGGCGAGCAATCGGCTGATGCGCGCGGGCGACGCGGCCATTGCGCAGATCGAAGAGGAAGAGGGCTTCCGCGCGGAGAAGTATTCCTCCGGCGGCAAGTGGTACATCGGCTACGGCACGGAGTGCGGTGCCGAGGATTATCCCGAGGGCATCACGCGCGAAGAGGCGGAGCTTCTTCTGATGAGCAAGGTCGAGGCGTATGAGGCCAAGCTCAACGACTTTTTTGGCCGCTACGACGTCACGCCCACGCAGGGGCAGTTCGACGCGCTGATCTGCTTCAGCTACAATTTCGGCACCGGTTGGATGAGCGGCACGAGCGATTTGGTCAAGATCGCCCGCGGCGAAAAGGACGCGACGCGCCTTGAAGTGGCGCATGCGTTCGGCGAATGGTGCCATTCCGGCGGACAGGCCCAGGCGGGCCTTGCCGACCGCCGCCTGCAGGAGGCTGCCATTTATTTAGATGACAGCACCCGCGCGGCGGAGAACGAGTTTGCGTATCTCATCATCAATATGGAGAGCGGCGCGTCCTATGAGACAGACTTCGCCGTCTACGAGATCGGCAAGACCTACGGTAGCTTCCCCAAAGCGGAAAAGCTCGGCTACGGCTTTGCCGGCTTCCAGACGAGCGACGGCAAGACCATCACGGAAAACAGCATCGTGAACGGCAACGCGGTCGTCACGGCGCAGTGGACGGCGACGAGCTACACCGGCAAGACCTATACCGACGTCAACAAGTCCGACTGGTTCTATAACTATGTCATGGAGCTGAGCGAGCAGGGCATCGTCGGCGGCAACGGCGACGGCACGTTTGCCCCCAACCGTCCCACGAGCACGGGCGAAATGCTCAAGCTCGTGCTGCTCTCGACCGGCCACAAGGAGCAGAAGCCCAGCACGGCGCACTGGGCAAGCGGCTACGCGACCTACGCCTATTCCATGGGCTTTGCCGCGCAGAATTACAGCGACTATCAGCTTGACAACGGCATCAGTCGCCTCGATGTGGCGCGCTTTGCGGCCAAGGCGCTGGGCTATGGCGCATCCAACACGACCTCTCCCTTTGCCGACGTGAACGACGGCTATGTGACGGCGCTCTATGAAGCGGGTGTGTTCATCGGCACGAAGGTCGGCGACCTGACGTATTTCTACCCCAACAGCAGCATCACGCGCGCGGAGGTGGCGACGATCGTTTACCGCATCTATCAGCTCAGCTCGCTCGACCAGAAGCAGAAGATCTACTACAAGGACTACACGCTCGATGTGCTCGAGGGTGTGCCGACGAACACCTATAATCAGTCTGCGTTCGTCAAGAACGGCAGTATCATGACCTACAACGATCCCAGCGTGCGCACGCGCGTCGGTATCGACGTGTCGCAGTATCAGGGCGATGTGGACTGGAACGCGGTCGCGCGCACTGATGTGGACTTTGTCATCGCGCGCGTGGGCGGCCGCGGCTACACTGTGGGCGCGATCTATGACGACACGAAGTTTGACGAGTATGCCGACGGCGCGGCGAGAGCGGGCCTTCAGGTGGGCGCTTACTTCTTCTCGCAGGCTGTGAGCGTGGCAGAGGCGCAGGAGGAGGCCTATCACGTGCTCGACAAGCTGCGCGGCCATGAGATCACGGGTCCCGTCGTCTTCGACTGGGAGGTCATCGGCAAGAGCGAGGCGCGCACCTACGGCATCGAGACCGGCGTGCTCTGCGCTGCGGCGAACGCCTTCTGCAAGATCATCAAGGACGCGGGCTACGACCCGATGATCTACATCACCGACTACGCGGGTTATGTCAAGTATGACCTCAGCGAGGTCATGGATTACCCGCTGTGGTACGCGCGCTACGATGTGGACGCGCCCTCGTTCTACTACGATTTTGCCATGTGGCAGTATTCATCCAAGGGCAGCGTGGACGGCATCAAGGGCAACGTCGATATGGACATCTGGTTCATCAAGTAAAGAAGCGAAAGAAAAGGCGATGGCCGTGCGGCCATCGCCTTTTTCATTGCGATTTTTCTTAGAGCTCGATCAGCTCATACTCTCTCGAACCGAAGCCGAGTTCGGCGGCGGCCTCCACGGTGTGGACGCCGTTGAGGCTCTCGATGCGCTCAACGAGGTGGTCGCGGCCCGGATCGTCGGACGCGTAGACAAGGTCGAGGCACGCCTGGTCGATGGCGATGGGGTCAAGGGAGGCGAGAATGCCGATATCTTTCATACACGGGTCCTCCGCCACGGCGCAGCAGTCGCAGTCGACGGACATGTTCTTCATCACGTTGATGTAGACGATCTTGCCGTCGAAAAGCTTGACGACGGACTCCGCCGCGTCGGCCATGGACTCAAGGAAGGCATTCTGCTCGGTCGTCCACATCTCTTCGGGCTTGCCCGCGCCGTGAATGTTCGCCTTGCCTGCGCTGGACGCGCATCCGATGGAGAGCTGTTTGAGCGCGCCGCCGAAGCCGCCCATCGGGTGGCCCTTGAAGTGGGAAAGAACGAGCATGGAATCATAATTTTTGATATCCTTGCCGACCAGATTCTTCTGGATGCGCTTGCCGTTCGGGATGGGGAGCTCAAGATCGGGACCCTCGGCATCGAGAATGTCGACATCGAAGAGCTTGCTCCAGCCGTGTTTGATCATCGTGCGGCGGTGGGCGTCGGTCGTGTTGCGCTCGCCGGGATAGGCGGTGTTGCACTCAACGATGGTGCCGTGTACGGTCTCGACCATCGGCTGCCAGAACTCGGGCGTCAGAAAGTTCTGGTTGCCCGGTTCGCCGGAGTGAACCTTGACGGCGACCTTGCCGGGCAGCTCGAGACCCACGGCCTTGTAGAGCTCCACAACCTTTTCCGGCGTGATCTGCTTGGAAAAATAAACCTTTGCTTTCATATTTTGATCCTCCTGCGGTGGATTGTTTACTGCTTGGGACGTATCTAATGCGAAGCGTCCCTATAAAAACAGCATAAAGCAAAAGCACGCAGGATGCAAATGAAAAAATGAATGGACACGTTTTTTGGCTGAATTCCCGCGCAGAGGTGTATATTTCTGAGGCGTTTGCAGAGGAAATACTTGATTTTGACGCGGGGAGATACTATAATTATTTTCTAATTGTGATATGACTGTTTCTGATAGATTGCGAGGATTAGCTATGGACAAAGCAAAAAAGAACACCGTCATCCATGCGGCGGCTGACCGCATGGCGGCGAACTACAAGAGCTCTCAGATCCCCATGTACGGCGATGCGCTGCGTATGCCCAACCGTAATGCGGTCATCGAGATCATCCGCGACTGTCAGAAGCTCATTTTCCCTGTTTACTACGGCGACCGCGACCTCTTGAAGCTGCCGCCGGAGCAATACAGCGCGCTTTTGATGGAGCACATCCACGAAAAGCTGACGCGCCAGATCACGCTGACGATGCCGGAGTGCGACGAGAACTGCGAAGTGGCCTATGCGATCAGCACGGCATTCATCGAGCGCATCCCTGCCATTCAGGAGTTGCTGCTCAAGGACCTGTCGGCGAACTTTGAGGGCGATCCTGCGGCTTACAGCAAGGAGGAGGTCCTGCTCTCGTACCCCGGCATGTTCGCCATCTTCATCTACCGCATCGCGCACGAGCTGTATGAGAACAAGGTCGCGATGATCCCGCGCATGATGTCGGAATACGCGCACTCGCAGACCGGTATCGACATCAACCCCGGCGCGAAGATCGGCGAATACTTCTTCATCGACCACGGTACGGGCGTCGTCGTCGGCGAGACGACGATCATCGGCGACAACGTCAAGCTCTATCAGGGCGCGACGCTCGGCGCGCTCTCGCCCGCGGGTATGGCGACGAACCCGAATGTGCGCCGCCACCCGAAGGTCGGCAACAACGTCGTCATCTACGCAAACTCCACGCTGCTCGGCGGTGCGACGGAGATCGGCGACAATGTCGTCGTCGGCGGCAACGCGTTTCTGACCTCGTCGGTCGCGCCCAACACGGTCGTGAGCGTCAAAAATCCGGAGATGACGTTCCGCGGCAAGCACCACAGGGGATGATCCTGACGGAGGGGGCGCGCGTCCGCCTGCGGATGATGCGGCGGGAGGACGCGGACGAATTATACGCCCTGCTCTCGGATGAAGCGGTGATGCGCTGGCTGGAGCCGCCGTTTACGCGCGAACAGGCCGAGCGCTTTTTGGAGCAAGCGGGACTTTCCGATCCGCCGCTCATCTATGCTGCGGAAAATGCGGAGGGGGAGTTTCTCGGTTACGCCATCTATCACGACTATGACGATCACAGCCGGGAACTTGGCTGGGTGCTCAAGCCTGCCTTTTGGCACAAGGGCTATGCAGACGAAATGACAGCTCTTCTGACCGTGCTTGCGCGGCGGGAGGGGAAGGACGCCGTGATCGAATATGTCCCCGAACAGACCGTGAGCGCGCGCATCGCGCGCAGGCACGGCTTTTCGTATGAGGGCCGCGCGGACAGCTGTGACGTTTACCGCCTGCGCTGTGAAAAATAAGAAAGAGGGCGCTTCCCAAGCTGGGAAGCGCCCTCTTTGTGCTGCTGTTTTGCTTTGCGCCGATGGATAGTGGATGGAAAACGGCAGAAGAGCGCACAAAAGCCGACGAGGAGAAGGACCTGCCGGCTTTTGTGCTACATTGAGAAAAAGAGAAAAAAGAATGGTGACAAATTAAAATATGCTTTACAGCAGCATGACGCCCGCATCCTCGCAGGTCTTGCGCGTGGCTTCGTCCCACAGGGAGACCTGTACCTCGCCGATGTGCGCGGTGCCGATGAGCAGCATGCACAGGCGGCTCTGGCCGATGCCGCCGCCCATGGTCAGGGGCAACTCGCCATTCAGCAGCATCTTGTGGAAGGGGAGCGCGCGGCGGTCGTCGCAGCCGGCGATCGTCAGCTGGGAGTCGAGGGACTTGGGGTCGACGCGGATACCCATGGAAGAGATCTCGAACGCATGGCCGAGCACTTCGTTCCAGTAGAGGATATCGCCGTTGAGCTCCCAATCGTCATAGTCGGGGGCGCGGCCGTCGTGCTTGATGCCGGACTTTAAGATCTTGCCGATCTGCATCAGGAAGACGACGCCCTTCTTCTTGCAGATCTCATCCTCGCGCTGCTTGGGTGTCAGGTCGGGATAGAGGTCTTCGAGCTCCTGCGTGGTGATGAAGAAGACCTCACTGGGGAGCTTGGTGTGCAGGGAGGGGAAAGCGACATTCAGCGCGCTGCTCGTTTCGCTGACGGCGGAGACGATATCGCGCACGGTGCGCTTGAGATAAGCGACGTTGCGATCCTCGGCGGAGATGACCTTTTCCCAGTCCCACTGGTCCACATAGACGGAGTGGAGGTTGTCGACCTCTTCGTCGCGGCGGATGGCGTTCATGTCGGTGAACAGGCCCTTGCCGACCTTGAAGTCGTAGCGCTTGAGCGCAAGACGCTTCCACTTGGCCAGCGAATGAACGACCTGGGCATTGGTGCCGACGTCGGGAATGTCAAAGGAGACGGGACGCTCGACGCCGTTGAGGTTGTCGTTCAGACCAGAATTTTCATCCACGAACAGCGGAGCAGAAACCCGGCGGAGATTGAGGGCATTGCTCAGATTGACCTGAAAATTGCTCTTGATGAATTCGATGGCGCGCTGCATTTCATAGACAGACAGCGGGGTGTGGTAGTCCTGCGGGATATAGACTTTGCTCATACCGGTTTCACTCCTTAAAAAAAGTATGCGCTAATTATAATCAGGCATATTAGGAAATTCAATAGTGAAATTTTAAGTAGTTGAGCTTGCAAAATGAGAAATTTTTGTCGACATGGTCAGCAATATGGAAAAACTTAATCCTTTTGCCCGTTGCAATCTGAAAGCACGCGTGATAGACTGCATAATGAGATAAAATGCAGATAGGAGGCTCTTTTGTGAGAACACTCTTGAAAGGCGCGGACATTCTGCTGCGCAAGGAAAACGGATATGAAACGCTGCACGGCGCCTATCTCGGCGTCGATGAGGCGAAGATCGACTATATCGGTGAGGAAAAACCAGAAAAGGCCTATGACCTTGAAAAGGACATGAGCGGCAGGCTCCTTGCCCCGGGACTCATCAACTGCCACAGCCATATCGCCATGACGCTGATGCGCGGCATCGGCAGCGGACTGCCTTTGCAGGACTGGCTCTTCAAGGCCATTTTCCCGATCGAGGACAAGCTCGTGCGCGAGGATATCGCCGCGGCGAGCCGCTTTGCCCTGATCGAGATGATCGCGGGCGGCACGACGAGCTTTTCCGATATGTACTTTTTCCCCGAGGAGACCGTCTGGGCGGTCGAAGAGGCGGGGATCAAGGCGAACCTGAACCGCTGTGTGCAGTGCTTTGACGAAAACCAGACCGTGGAGCAGAACACGCAGATCCCCGAATCGCTCGCGCTTTTTGAAAAGTACCACGGCGCGGCGGACGGGCGCATTCACATTGACTTTTCCATCCACGCGGAGTATACCTGCAAGAGCCATATCGTCAAGGCGTACAGCGACCTCTGCCGTGAAAAGGGCGGGCGCATGCACATCCACCTTGCTGAGACCGCGCGCGAGCAGCGCGAGTGCATCGAGCGCTACGGCAAAACGCCGACGGAGTGGTTCGAATCGCTCGGCACGTTCGATTCGCCCACGGCGGCGGCGCACTGCGTCGCGGTGACGGAGCGCGACATGGACATTCTGAAGGCCCACGGCGTCAGCGTCATCCACAACCCGACGTCGAACTTAAAGCTCGGCAGCGGCTTTGCCCCCATCCGCCAGATGATGGACAAGGGCATCAACGTGACGCTCGGCACCGACGGCACGGCCAGCAACAACAATTTAAATATGTTCGAGGAGATGCACCTCGCTGAGATCATGCACGACGGCTATCACAACGACCCGACGCTGATCTCCACGCAGGAGGTGCTCGATATGGCGACGGTCAACGGCGCAAAATTGCAGGGCCGCGACGACACCGGCGTGCTGGCTGTCGGCAAAAAGGCTGACATCATTGCCGTTGATCTGAGCAAGCCCCACCTCTATCCCAATTTCGACACGCCCGCGCTCCTGACCTGCTCGGCGCAGGCGGGCGACGTGTGCATGACGATGGTGGACGGCAATATTTTATATGAAAACGGTGAATTCAAGACGCTGGACGAGAACAAGGTGCGCGCCGACATGGAGCGTGCCGTTGAGCGCCTTTATAGAAAGTGAGAGAAAAGAAACATGGAGAGAGCGGACAAAGACCTCGCCTTTTTGCTGCGCTACGAGAATGTCGCGTGGTTTGAAGACGGCGAGGTGCGCATCTTGGACCGGCGCATTTACCCCGCAAAGGTCGAATTTGTCACCTGCCGCACACATCAGGAAGTCGCGCGGGCCATCACCGACATGGTGACGCAGAGCGCGGGCCCCTACACGGCGGCGCCGATGGGCATGGCGCTCGCGGCGTGGGAATGCCGCGGCAAATCGGCGGACGAGCAGATGGAATACCTCAAGAAAGCGGCTTACACCATTTCCCACGCGCGCCCCACGACGCAAAAGCGCATGACGCTTCTGTGCGACATCTGCCTGAAAGAGGCCGAGCGCGCGCTTTCAGCGGGGGAGAATGTGGCCGAGGCCATCAAGAATAAGACCATCGAGCTCAACAACGTGCGCTATAACAGAATGGCGAAGATCGGCTCGTACTTAGTCGATATGTTCCCCGACAACGGAACGGTGATGACGCACTGCTTCGCCGAGACCATCGTCGGCATGATGCTGCGCGAATGCAGCGAGAGAGGGAAGCACATCCGGCTGTTCTGCCCCGAAACGCGCCCGTATTTTCAGGGCGCGCGCCTGACGGCGTCCGTCTGCCACGACATGGGCTTTGACGTGACGGTCATCTCCGACAATATGCCGGCGTTCGTCATGCAGAACGAAAAGGTCGACGTTTTCACCACCGCGGCGGACGCCATCTGCTGCGACGGCCACGTCGTCAATAAGGTCGGCACGTTCCAGAACGCCATCGTCGCCAAGTACATGGGCATCCCGTACTTCGTCACCGGCGCGCCCGATCAGGGACACGAGACGGTGGACAGCATTCACATCGAAATGCGCGACCCGAATTTCACGCTCCAGGCCATGGGCATGCGCACGGCGATGGAGGGCGTGAAGGGCTACTATCCCGCCTTTGACATCACGCCGCCACACCTTGTCTCGGGCGTCGTGACCGACCTTGGTATTTATTCTCCCTACGATCTGCACCGCTATTTTACGGACGGCAGCATCGGCAAGGACAATCTGGTGATCTAAATGGAACAAAATCTGGACATTCTTCGTCAGGAGATCGTGGACAAATCGCTTGAAGCGTTCCGTGAGGGCCTGTTTTCCGGCACGAGCGGCAACATGAGCTGCCGCGTCGCGCCCGATGAAATGCTCATCACGCCGACGTCCGTGCGCTATGACGTATTGCGCGCACAGGACATCGTGCGCATGAAGCTCGACGGCACGGTGCTCGAAGGGGGATTGCAGCCCTCGAGCGAGTGGCGCATGCACGCGGTGGTCTACAAGGCGTATGGCGAGACGAACGCCGTCTTCCACACGCATTCGCCCTATGCCACGGCGTTTGCCGTCGTGCGGAAAAGTATCCCCGCGGTGTTGATCGAATCGTGCATCTTTTTGGGCGGCGACATCCGCTGCGCGGACTACGCCGCGCCGGGGACCGAGAGTGTCGGCACGAACGCAATCCCCGCGCTCAAGGACCGCGGCGGCTGCACGCTCGCCAATCACGGCGTGCTCGCCGTGGGGAAGGACCTTGCGCAGGCATATCTGCGCGCGGAATACATCGAAGATGTCGCCAAGGTCTACACCTTTTCCAAGGTCCTCGGCACGCCGGTGGAGCTTGCCTCTCTTTAACGAGAAAAACAGTGCGGAGAATGCACAAGGAGAACACAAATGAAAAGCATACTGAAAAAGAACCGCATTCTGGCCGTCATTGCGCTGATCGGCCTGCTCGCTTCGCTCGTGCCGCTTATTTCGCGTGTGCAGGCGGAGGAGAGCAACAAGTATTACGACATCGTCCTCGACTACAACAGCATGCGCTCGATGGCGCGCCAATCCTCGCAGTCAGAGGACGAGTGGCTCGATCTCTTCAAGTCGCTCGGCGTCGACAAGGTCGCGCTCAGCGAGGCGAGCGCCCTCAACCTGCACGATAACGCGGCCATCCCCGTCCACGCGATGACCGTGAAAAAGGCGGCGGAGAGCTACGGCTGGGAAGATCAGTACCCCGCCGAGGTCGCGCAATGGCTGCGCGAGAGCACCGATGTGAGCGACGCGATCATCTGGACGGAGACCGCCGCGAGCTATGAGTGGATCCTGAACGCTTTCGAGGCCCGTTTTGAGGACTTTGAGGCCAAGACGTATCTGGAGGGCGAGCACGGCTTCATCTTCATCCAGCAGCAGAAAAACGGCATGAAGGGCGAAAAGCTGCTCGACCTGCGCCTCGGCATCTGGCCGGACACGGTGGAGCTGTTTGAGCGCCACGGCTACCAGATCATCCCGCGCTCTGTGACGGAAAAGAGCATGAACGGCACGAAATTTGCCGAGGCCTATATCGAAGTGCTCAAGCACTTCAACGCGCCGTACTTTATGAACAACGGCGACGAGCTCGTCGGCTATGAGGATGACGAGAGCCTGGAGCTTCTGACGCAGTATCTCAACGAGAGCGGCGCGAGCGTCGCCATGATGGAGCAGAACGACCAGAGCCAGAACCTTGTCTGGCCCGGCGTTGAAGAACTGCTCGACAACACGGGCTATCGCGGTGTGCGCGTTTTCAACGAGTGGGCCTACATCCAGAACCGCTATCAGTACTGCGGCTACGAAGGCCCCGAGGAGATCACGAACACGTTCTTTAGAGCCATCGCCGAGCGCAACTGCAAGATCATCTTCCTCAAGATGATCTTAGAGCCGGATACCGATGTCAGCTGGGACGCTGACGAGAAGAAGTGGGTCTACATCACCGACCCTGCCGACTATGAGCAGATGCTCACGGACCTCGACGCGCGCTTGGAGCCCCTCGGCTACACGCACGCGACCGTGCCCGCGATGGAGCTGAAAGCGCCGTCCATGGCGCTCAAGGTGCTGCAGGGCATCGGCACGGCGAAGAACGGGCTGATCGGCACCAAGGCCGGATTGATCCTCTTGTATGTAGGCGCGGGCATCTGCGGCAATACGTTTTTCCTGCGCGGCCACATGGCGGCGCTGCCCAAGGAGCTGGAGGAAGCCTCGTATCTTGACGGCTGCGGCACGGTTAGGACGTTCACGAAAATAATGCTTCCCGCCGCGACCTCGACAATGGTGACGGTATTCCTGCTTTCACTGGCATGGCAGTGGACGGACACGGTTTTCACGCCGAGATTTTTAGATGATATAGATATAATGTCGCGCAATGTCAACGCTCTGATGCAAAGCGCCGGAAAGCCGATAGAGGTGGCGAATTACGTAAATATCGGAGCGGTTCTTGCGGTGATACCGATCGCGTTGGTTTATATAGTATTGCAGAAATTCTTTGTTGAGTCTATTGACCGGGCGGGTATAGTAGGATAATTTTTGAAAAGGCGGAGTAGCTGTGCGGGTTACAAGGAAAGATGTGGCAAGACGGGCCGGAGTTTCGGAGGCGTCGGTCTCCTATGTTCTTAATAAAAGCAGGGGCGTTTCTCCGGAAATCACCAAAAAGGTATGGGATGCGGTAAAGGAGCTGAACTATACGGCGGATATGGTGGCGCGTTCGATGACAAAGAACGAGACGCGTCAG
>ERZ857745.2743-NODE-2743-length-18223-cov-6.963177_pt1 | contig 18223 bp, 13 predicted proteins | sample MGYA00519699_ERZ857745 | MGnify/ENA primary metagenome ERZ857745 (study PRJEB31778, sample SAMEA3449357) | human gut metagenome | biome: human gut; feature: human-associated habitat; material: faeces | place: United Kingdom | collected 2010/2012 ...
AACTTGGAGATCAGTTTAAGAAACCGGTTGTTGCCACCTGTGACGTACATTTTATGGATCCACAGGATGAAATCTATCGCCGGATCATTATGGCCGGAAACGGATTCTCAGATGCGGATAATCAGGCACCTCTATATCTGCGCACTACAGAAGAGATGTTGGAAGAATTTTCTTATCTGGGAAGTGAAAAAGCAGAAGAAGTGGTTATTACCAATACCAACAAGATTGCAGATATGATCGAGAAGATCTCTCCGATTCATCCGGATAAATTTCCACCGGTTATTGAAAATTCGGATCAGGATCTGAAAGATATCTGTTTTAACCGTGCACATGAGATGTATGGTAAAAATCTTCCAAAGATTGTAGAAGACCGTTTGAACAAGGAGTTGCATTCTATTATTTCCAATGGATATGCTGTTATGTATATCATCGCGCAGAAACTGGTATGGAAATCTAATGAAGATGGTTATCTGGTTGGCTCGCGAGGATCAGTAGGCTCTTCACTGGCGGCAACTATGTCTGGTATCACAGAAGTAAATCCTCTGCCACCGCATTATTTGTGTCCGGAATGTAAATACAGTGACTTTGATTCGCCGGAAGTCAAGAAATTCGGAGGTATGGCCGGATGCGATATGCCGGATAAAGTATGCCCGAAGTGTGGCGCTAAGATGAGTAAGGAAGGCTTTGATATTCCTTTTGAAACATTCCTTGGATTCAAGGGAGATAAGGAACCGGATATTGACCTTAACTTTTCAGGTGAGTATCAGGCGAATGCACATCGATATACAGAGGTTATCTTTGGCAAAGGGCAGACTTTTAAGGCCGGAACGATTGGTACACTTGCGGAGAAGACGGCATTTGGTTATGTGAAGAATTATTATGAGGAACGGGGACAGCACAAACGTTATTGTGAGATCAACCGTATTGTGCAGGGATGTACCGGTATCCGGCGAACGACCGGCCAGCATCCGGGTGGAATCATTGTCCTTCCAGTGGGCGTGGAAATTGAAAAATTCACGCCGGTACAACATCCGGCAAATGATGAGAACAGTGATATTATCACAACACATTTTGATTACCATTCTATTGATGGAAACCTTTTGAAACTGGATATTCTCGGACACGATGATCCGACAATGATCCGTATGCTGGAGGATCTGACAGGCTTAAGTGCCCGTGATGTTCCTTTGGACAGCAAGGAAGTTATGTCTTTATTTGCAAGTACGGATGCATTGGGAATCAAACCGGAGGATATTGGAGGCTGCAAGCTCGGATGTCTGGGTGTACCGGAGTTTGGTACAGATTTTGCCATGCAGATGCTTATTGATACGAAACCGAAATATTTTTCTGACCTGGTACGTATTGCCGGATTGTCTCATGGTACAGACGTATGGCTGGGAAATGCACAGACATTGATCGAAGAAGGAAAAGCAACGATTTCTACTGCAATCTGTACACGAGATGATATTATGATCTATCTCATCAGCATGGGGGTAGAAAGCAGCCTTGCCTTTACGATCATGGAAGCTGTACGTAAAGGAAAAGGTCTGCGCGAAGAGTGGGAAGCTACCATGCGTGAACACAATGTTCCGGAATGGTATATCTGGTCCTGTAAAAAGATTAAATATATGTTCCCGAAGGCACACGCAGCAGCATACGTTATGATGGCATGGCGTATTGCCTGGTTTAAAGTATTTAAACCCCTTGCATATTATGCGGCATTTTTCAGTATCCGTGCAACGGCTTTTTCATATGAAACGATGTGTATGGGACGTGACAGGTTAGATTTCTATCTTGCAGAACTTCGCAAAAAGGGCGATGCAGCGTCAAAGAAAGAACAGGATACGATCAAAGATATGCGTATTGTACAGGAAATGTATGCACGAGGTCTGGAGTTCATGCCAATCGATCTTTACCGTGCCAAGGCAAATCGTTTTCAGATCATTGACGGCAAACTGATGCCCGCATTGAACTGTATTGACGGAATGGGGGATAAAGCTGCCGAGGCAGTTGTAGATGCTGCCAAACAGGGAAAATTCCTGTCGAAGGATGATTTCAGAGACCGGACAAAGGGCAGCAAGACGGTTATCGATCTGATGGATGATCTGGGAATCTTTGGAGATATTCCACAGTCTAATCAGTTTTCATTGTTTGACGGTGTGATTGCCTGAATGGATATCATTTATAAAAAATGGGGATTACCGATAGAAAAGCCGGGTATGTTACCATAGCGAAAAGGAGACAATTATGAAAAAAGAGGAGTTAAGGTATTTACAGAGACTTGCGGAACTCTATCCGACGATCGGAAAGGCTTCTACTGAGATCATTAATCTGCAGTCGATTCTGAACCTGCCAAAAGGGACAGAACATTTTATGTCGGATCTGCATGGAGAATATGAGGCTTTTTCGCATGTACTTCGCAATGGTTCTGGTGCTGTACGCAAAAAAATCGATGATGTGTTTGGCCATACACTGAGCAATAATGACAAGAGGGCGCTGGCTACACTGATTTATTATCCGAAAGAAAAAATACAGCTGGTCAAAAAGACAGAGGAAGATATGGAGAACTGGTACAAGATTACTTTGTACCGTTTGATCGAAGTCTGCAAGACTACAGCGTCCAAATATACAAGATCCAAGGTACGTAAGGCATTACCTCCGGATTATGCGTATGTTATTGAAGAATTGATCACAGAAAAGGCGGAAGTGCTCGACAAAGAAGCTTATTATGATTCTATTGTCAATACGATCATTGAAATTGGCCGTGCAGAGAATTTCATCATTGCACTTGCAGAACTGATACAGAGACTGGTTGTAGATCATCTGCATATTCTGGGTGATATTTTTGACAGAGGCCCGGGCCCGCATTTTATCATGGACCGTCTGATACAGTATCATTCTCTGGATATCCAGTGGGGAAATCATGATGTAGTATGGATGGGGGCAGCAGTTGGGCAGAGAGCCTGTATAGCAACGGTGCTTCGTAACAGTATCCGCTATGGAAATCTGGATATTCTGGAAGATGGATACGGAATTAATATGCTTCCGCTTGCGACATTTGCAATGGAAGTATATAAAGATGATCCGTGTACTGCTTTTGAAATGAAGGGAACATCTAATTATAATGCACTGGAAAAAGAACTTGGACAGAAGATGCATAAAGCAATTGCAATCATTCAGTTTAAGCTGGAGGGACAGCTGCTTCGAAGACATAAAGAATTTCATATGGAAGACAGATGTCTGCTGCACCGGATCAATCCGGAAAAAGGTACGGTTACACTGGCAGATGGAAAAGAATATACAATGCTTGATACAGAATTTCCAACGATTGACTGGAAGCATCCGTATGAACTTACTCCGGGAGAACTGGATGTGATGGAACGTCTGGAAACTGCATTCCGAAACTGCGAAAAATTGCAGAATCATATGCGGTTGTTGCTGGACAAAGGTGGACTTTATAAGATATATAATGGAAATCTTCTGTTTCATGGATGTATTCCATTAAATGAAGACGGAAGTCTGAAGGAAATTCAGATTTACGGAAAAACTTATAAGGGACGTGAATTGTATGACGTTCTGGAGGCATATGTGCGGAGAGCATTTTATGCGGTTGACAGAGAAGAACAGCGTAAGGGCAGAGATATTTTGTGGTTTATCTGGGCAAGTCCGTCTTCGCCGCTATTTGGCAAGGATAAAATGACTACATTTGAACGATATTTTATTGCGGATAAGGAAACTCACAAAGAAACAAAAGGTGCGTATTATCATCTTCTTGAAAATGAAAAAGTAGTAGATGGAATGATACGGGAATTTGGATTGGATCCGGAAACCGGCCATATCATCAATGGACATGTTCCTGTGCATCAGGGGGATGGTGAGAGTCCGGTCAAATGCAATGGGAAAGTAATTGTTATTGATGGAGGATTCTGCAAAGCTTATCAGAAAGTAACAGGAATTGCCGGATATACGCTGATCTACAATTCTTATGGCCTGGTGCTGACGGCACATGAGCCTTTTACATCCAAGGAGCAGGCAATATCTAAAGAAAGTGATATTGTATCCAACAGAGTATCCGTACATTATACATCCAAACGTCGTTTAGTAGGGGATACAGACACAGGAAGAGCTCTGAAAGAACGTATCGGTGAACTGCGACAGTTGCTTGACGCATACAGAAAAGGTATTATTAAAGAGAAAAAATAAAGTACAAAAGCAATAACAGAGGTGAGCGAATGAGAAGAAAAAGCAGACTGAAGGTACTGCTGGTGATTTTGGTCTCAATATTTATCATGTTCAGTGCAGCAGCACTTCTTCTGGCAGGATTTCAGAAAAGTGAGAGAGAGGCACAAAAGAAGAAAGAAGCAATGGCAGCGCTGGAAAGTCTGCCGACAGCAGCACCTACGGAAGTTCCTGTGACACCGTCTCCGAGTCCGACACCGAGGCCAACAGCGACACCAACGCCGATACCAAAAGAAAAAGTAAGTTTTAATCCGGATGATTTCTGGGATTACTGGTATAGCACAGATGGACTTGTGACAATTAATATATATAATATCAGTCAGGACAGTGTATCATTCAGCTTCAGCCAGACAGATGCAGGACAGACACAGTCTGTTTCTGCTGATGTAACTGCGGAAGTGGCCGGAACTGCGGCAGCATTTTCCTTTACAGATACAGCGGGAAATGCAGCTTCAGGAAATCTGACATTTGACAATGGTCAATTATATCTGCGTGCGACGACAGCAGAACCAGTTTCTTCTGTATATCCAAATGTAAGTTGTATTATGAGCAGAACACAGGTACAGCTGCAACCGGATCCGACGGTTACACCAACGCCGGCCGAGCAGGCACAGAATACGGCTGAGACAGGAGAATATTTCTTCCCGGAGAGCAGTAATCGTTATCTGACAGATGAGGAGATTTCAGCATATAGTTCAGATCAGCTGGAACTTGCAAAGAATGAAATCTATGCACGCCATGGACGTCAGTTTGTAACAGATTATATTGCGGATTATTTTAACAGTAAATCCTGGTATCAGGGTACGATAGATCCGGACACTTTTGATGCCGAACAGAATTCTATTTTCAATGAATATGAGCTTGCAAATATTTCAAAGATTGCTGAGTGGGAAGAACAGAAAGCGAGTCAGGGAAACTGACTCGCTTTCTGCGTCATTTGATTGGTTCTTTGTTATCGGTTCTTCCAACCAGATAATCAATGGTGGTATCATAATAATCAGCGAGGCGGATCAGCATTTCAATTGGAATATTACGAGATCCTGTTTCATAATGAGAATAAGAACGCTGACTGATATGAAGAATTTCACCAATTTTCTTCTGAGAGAGATCGGAATCTATACGCAGATCCTGAATTCGTTGAAATTTCATTCTTATACCTCCTTCATTTTCTGTAATTATAAAACAGTCCGAAATGTGCTATTGCAATACGGAGCAAAATGGACTATAATAAAAATCATTTCTTTTTTTATTCCCATAATACAATTATAAATTAAAAAATATAGCAGTGCAGATCGAGGTGCATGTGCATACAGGAGGTTGTTATGTTTGCAAGTGTACTATCAGCAGCGATTTTAGGCATGGATGTTCATCCAATCCAGGTGGAGGCAGACGTCAGTGATGGTCTGCCGACATTTACGATGGTTGGATTTCCTTCGGCACAGGTAAAGGAAGCACAGGATCGTGTCAGAACGGCATTGAAGAATAACGGTATTGCACTTCCACCGAAGAGAATTACCGTGAATTTTGCTCCGGCTGATATCAAGAAAGAAGGAGCTGGATTTGATCTTCCGTTAGCAGCAGCTGTTTTGGCGGCGTCAGATATTCTGAAATCGAAACAGCTGGATCGGGTGATGATGGCCGGAGAAATAAGCCTTAATGGAGAAATTCATGCAATATCAGGGATTTTGCCTATAATCATCAGGGCGAGGGAGGAAAAGTGCCGGTTTTGTGTTGTTCCATATGAGAATCTCCGGGAAGCGACACTGATACCGGATATGAAGGTGATTGGAGTTCGCAATCTGCAGGAAATGATACGCTATGTGCAAAGTCCGGATTCTTATAGAAAAGAAATGGGAAAAACAATAGAATCTCCGGGTAAAGAAAAACTGGATTTCAGTGATATTCGAGGACAGGAAAGTCTGAAACGAGCCGTGGAGATTGCAGTCAGCGGTTTTCACAATCTGCTTATGATCGGGCCTCCGGGGGCAGGAAAAACGATGGTTGCGAGAAGAATTCCGGGAATTATGCCGGCACTTACATTTGATGAAGGGCTGGAATTGACAAAAATCTACAGTATTGCCGGATTGCTCTCGAGAGGAGATCCTCTGATCAGAGAAAGACCTTTTCGCAGTCCGCATCATACATGTTCAGCACAGGCTCTGGCTGGTGGTGGCCGAAATCCCAGACCAGGGGAGATCACACTGGCACACAGAGGTGTATTGTTTCTGGATGAGATGCCAGAGTTTTCCAGAAGAAGCTTGGAGATTCTCAGACAGCCACTGGAGGACAAGGTGATACGTATCTCCAGAGTATATGGGACGTATGATTTTCCGGCAGATTTTATGTTGTGTGCGGCAATGAACCCATGTCCCTGTGGTCATTATCCGGATATGAACAGATGTCGGTGTACACCGGCACAGGTAATGCAGTATTTGGGAAGAATAAGTCAGCCGCTTCTGGACAGACTGGATCTTTGTGCTGAAGTGTCCCCGGTAGATTTTGAAGGACTGAGCAGTGGACGAAAAGGGGAGAGTACACAAACGATCAGAGAGCGGGTTATCTGCGCACAGGATATTCAGAGAGAACGATATAAAATAGAAGGAATTCAGTTTAACGGAGAATTAAGTGGTGCTCAGATTGAGAAATATTGCAAGATGGAAAAAGACGCCCGGCAGCTTTTGAAGATGGCATTTCAGAATATGCCGTTCAGTGCCCGTGCCTATCACAGGATTCTAAAGGTGGCACGGACAATCGCAGATATGGAAGCGACAGAAAGTATTCACAGACATCACATAGCAGAAGCGTTATCCTATCGGGCATTTGACAAAAAATACTGGAATTAATCAGGGTATAAAATCTGAAGAGGAGTGATAATTTATATGGAAGGAACTCTTAACATCAGAAAAAGTGACACGGAAATGTTTGTGCGTGAGATTTCGAAAGAAAGTCCGGAATATCCGCAGAAACTTCTGCATTATGAGGGAATGCCGGAGATTTTATATGTTAGGGGAACATTACCGGATCCACGACGACCGGCAGTTGCAATCGTCGGAGCCAGGGCAGCCAGTCCATACGGGCGTATGCAGGCGTTTCGTTATGCCAGGAGACTCAGTGAAGAAGGAGTGCAAATATTAAGTGGGATGGCATATGGGATTGATACTGAGGCACACAGAGGTGCACTGGAAGGAGAAGGAGGCACATGGGCGGTACTTGGAAATGGCGTTGATATCTGTTATCCTTCGGGTAACAGAGCACTTTATCAGCGGATTCTGCGAGAAAAATGTGGTATACTCAGTGAACAGCCGACGGGGACGCGGGCAAGAAATTATTTTTTTCCGGCAAGAAACAGAATTATCAGCGGACTGGCGGATCTTGTTGTGATTGTTGAAGCAAGAGAAAAAAGTGGTTCATTGATCACTGCACAGTGGGCACTTGATCAGGGAAAAAGTGTTTTTGCCATACCGGGACCGGTAACAGAGGAACTCAGTATGGGGTGTAATAAATTGATCTATGACGGGGCAGGTATCGCATATACACCGGAAATACTGCTTCGGGAACTCGGAATAGATTGTGAAAAAATTGTTAAAGTAAAGACAAAAAATGAGTTAGGACTTGCAACTGATTTAAAATTGGTGTATAGTTGTCTCGATTTGCAACCAAAATCTGTGGAATTTTTGATCCAGAAGACAGGACTTTCGCCGGAAAAAGTCGGCGGTCTTCTGCTGGAGCTGAAAATATCGGGGTTAGCCCGGGAAATAGGCAGGCATTATTATGTAAAGACAACATAAGACACGGATCAGCCTCCCGGGAAGTTTAAGAAGTGTTGCTGTAACGGAGTGAACAGTAACGGAGAAGTAGGAGAGATAGCATGGCGAAATATCTGGTGATAGTGGAATCACCTGCAAAAGTAAAAACCATTAAGAAATTTCTTGGGAGTAACTATGATGTACAGGCATCAAACGGACATGTGCGTGACTTCCCGAAGAGTCAGTTTGGTATTGATGTAGAGAATGATTTTGAACCAAAATATATTACGATCAGAGGAAAGGGAGAATTGCTTTCAAATCTTCGCAAAGCGGCCAAAAAAGCAGATAAGATATATCTTGCAACTGACCCTGACCGCGAGGGAGAGGCAATCTCCTGGCACCTGATGCAGGCGCTAAAAGAAGATCCGTCTAAGATGCGCAGAATTTCTTTTAACGAAATCACAAAGACTGCTGTAAAGAATTCCATCAAACAGCCGCGGGATCTGGATATGAACCTGGTAGATGCACAGCAGGCACGAAGAATGCTTGACCGTATGGTAGGATATACGATCAGTCCGCTCCTTTGGGTAAAAGTGAAAAGAGGCTTGAGTGCAGGACGAGTACAGTCTGTAGCACTGCGTATTATCTGTGACAGAGAAGATGAGATCAATTCTTTTATTCCGGAAGAATACTGGAGTCTTGAAGGTGAGTTTCGTGTAAAAGGAGAGAAGAAACCTCTTCAGGCAAAATTCTATGGCACGGATAAGAAACTTCCAATCCATAATAAGGCCGAGATGGATGAACTTCTTGGAAAACTGGAAAATGCAGAGTATGAAATTACAGAGGTAAAAAAAGGCGAACGTATCAAGAATGCACCCCTGCCGTTTACAACCAGTACTTTGCAGCAGGAGGCAGCCAAAACACTGAATTTTTCTACACAGAAAACAATGCGTCTTGCCCAGCAGTTATATGAAGGTATTGATATTAAGGGAAGCGGCACGGTTGGTCTGATCAGTTATCTGCGTACAGATTCCACTCGAATCTCACAGGAAGCAGATGAAGCAGCGCGAACCTATATTGGTGAACAGTATGGAGAAAACTATGTTTCTACAAGTGGAAAGATGGTAAAAAAAGACCAGAAGATTCAGGATGCGCATGAAGCAATCCGTCCGACTGATATTACCAGAACGCCAGTCACGGTCAAAGAATCTCTTTCCAGAGATCAGTTCCGTCTGTATCAGCTGATCTGGAAACGCTTTACAGCAAGCCGTATGTCTGCAGCAAAATATGAAACAACATCAGTAAAAATCAGTGCAGGAGAGTATACTTTTACGGTTGCTGCCTCCAAGATCATATTTGACGGATTTATGTCTGTGTACATGCAGGAAGAAGATAATCAAAAAGGCAATGTACTCAGTCAGAGTCTTGAGAAGGGAATGAAGCTGCAGCTTACTGAACTGAAACCGGAACAGCATTTCACACAGCCACCGGCACATTATACAGAAGCATCTCTTGTAAAGGCACTGGAAGAACAGGGAATTGGACGTCCGAGTACTTATGCTCCGACGATTACCACGATCATCAGCCGCCGTTATGTATCTAAAGAACAGAAAAATCTTTATGTGACGGAACTTGGAGAAGTTGTTAATAATATTATGAAACAGGCATTTCCAAGTATTGTAGATGTTCGTTTTACTGCAATGATGGAAGGCCTTCTGGACTGCGTTGAAGAGGGTACTGTGCAGTGGAAAACGGTTGTCAGAAACTTTTATCCGGATCTTAAGAGAGATGTGGATGCTGCTGAGAAAGAACTGGAGAAAGTTGAAATTCAGGATGAAGTTACAGATGAAATCTGTGATGTCTGTGGACGCAATATGGTCATCAAATACGGACCACATGGAAGATTCCTTGCATGTCCTGGATTTCCGGAATGCAGAAATACCAAACCGTATTATGAAAAAATCGGTGTGGCATGTCCGAAATGTGGAAAGGATGTTGTGTTGAAGAAAACCCAGAAGGGTCGTAAATATTATGGTTGTATCGACAATCCGGAATGTGATTTTATGTCATGGCAGAAGCCATCAGCAAAAAAATGCCCGGTTTGTGGAAGCTATATGGTCGAAAAAGGAAACAAGATTGTCTGCAGTGAGACAACTTGCGGTTATGTAGAGCAGAAGTCTAAAGAAGATTAAATATATAAATTTTCTGAAAATGCGGACAAAATCGAAAAAAATATAAAAATATCTTGTGTTTTCACTATGAAACGTGTAAAATTAGAACATAAAGACAGAAACATCGAGAAAACATGAGAAGGAGGCCGTAATGAGCGTTCAGTTGTTGGATAAAACCAGAAAAATCAATAAGCTTTTGCACAACAGCAGTTCCAGTAAAGTTGTATTTAATGATATCTGTCAGGTGCTGATGGACACATTAAGTTCCAATATCCTGGTACTGAGCAAAAAGGGTAAAGTACTTGGAATCAGTTTATGTCCGGGCGTTGAAGAAATTACCGAGCTGATTGAAGATAACGTAGGCGGACATGTAGATTCTCTGTTAAATGAGCGTTTCCTTGGCGTTTTGTCTACAAAGGAAAATGTGAATCTTCAGACACTTGGATTTGAACATGTAAACAGCAACTGTCAGGGTATTATCAATCCAATCGATATTGCCGGCGAAAGACTGGGGACTGTTTTTATGTATCGTAACGATAAGCCTTATGATATTGAAGACATTATCGTCAGTGAATATGGCACAACAGTGGTTGGTCTGGAAATGATGAGAGCGGTTCATGAAGAAAATGCAGAAGAGGACCGTAAACAACAGGTTGTAAAATCTGCATTCAATACACTGTCCTTCTCAGAACTAGAAGCGATCATTCATATATTTGATGAACTTGATGGAGAAGAGGGTATTCTGGTTGCAAGCAAGATTGCAGACCGTGTAGGAATCACCAGATCTGTTATTGTAAATGCACTTCGCAAATTTGAAAGTGCCGGGGTAATCGAATCTCGTTCATCAGGTATGAAGGGAACTTATATCAAAGTACTTAACGAAGTAATTTTTGATGAGCTTGAAGAAATTAAAGCTCAGCGAAGCAAAAAATCATAAGGACAGCAGAAGCTGTTTATAAAGAGAGGTCTTTTCCTATGAAGGAAAGGGCCTTTTCTTTTATAAAATACTTAAAAATTAGAAAATGAGAAAACAGGAGAAAATAAGAGAAAATAAAAGATAAATAAAAAAATAATACTAATTTACAGCTTTGAAAAGAGTTGCAGAAAATCATGATTTTAAATAATATAGGGACAGTGATTAGCACTCAAACGAAATGAGTGCTAGTAATTCGAAAAAGGCAACAATAAAGGAGGAAATAGATCATGAAATTAGTACCTTTAGGCGACAGAGTTGTATTAAAACAGTTAGAAGCAGAAGAAACAACAAAATCTGGTATCGTACTTCCGGGACAGGCACAGGAAAAACCGCAGCAGGCAGAAGTTATTGCAGTAGGTCCTGGCGGAGTTGTTGACGGTAAAGAAGTTAAGATGGAAGTTGCTACAGGTAATAAAGTTATTTATTCCAAATATGCAGGAACTGAAGTAAAACTTGACGGCGAAGAATATATCATCGTAAAACAGAGCGATATTCTCGCAATCGTTGAATAATCGTAACAGAATAAAAAACGTTACAGATCATTAAGCATTTCAGGAGGACAGTCATCATGGCAAAAGAAATTAAATTTGGTGCAGAAGCAAGAGCTGCACTTGAAACTGGTGTAAACAAACTTGCAGATACAGTAAGAGTAACAATCGGACCAAAAGGAAGAAACGTTGTACTTGACAAACAGTTTGGTGCTCCGCTTATCACAAACGACGGTGTTACTATTGCAAAAGAAATTGAACTGGAAGACAGATTCGAAAACATGGGTGCCCAGCTGATCAAAGAAGTTGCATCCAAGACAAATGATGTAGCTGGTGATGGTACTACTACAGCAACTGTTCTGGCACAGGCAATGGTTCATGAAGGAATGAAAAACCTGGCAGCAGGTGCAAACCCGATCATCCTGAGAAAAGGTATGAGAAAAGCTACAGATGCAGCTGTAGAGGCTATCAAAGAAATGAGCCAGAAAATCAGTGGCAAAGCACAGATCGCAAATGTTGCATCTATTTCTGCAAGTGATGAAGAAGTAGGTCAGCTGGTTGCTGATGCAATGGAAAAAGTTTCCAATGATGGTGTTATCACAGTTGAAGAATCCAAAACAATGCATACAGAACTTGATCTGGTAGAAGGTATGCAGTTTGACCGTGGATATATTTCTGCATATATGTCTACAGATATGGAAAAAATGGAAGCAAATCTTGAAGACCCATATATCCTGATCACAGACAAGAAGATCAGCAATATTCAGGAAGTTCTTCCGTTACTGGAGCAGGTTGTTCAGGCTGGAGCAAAACTTCTGATTATCGCAGAAGATGTAGAAGGTGAAGCACTGACAACTCTGATCGTAAATAAATTAAGAGGAACATTCCAGGTAGTTGCTGTTAAAGCTCCTGGATATGGAGACAGAAGAAAAGAAATGCTGCAGGATATCGCTATTCTGACAGGTGGACAGGTAATTTCCGAAGAACTTGGACTTGATCTTAAAGAAACTACAATGGCTCAGCTTGGACGTGCAAAATCTGTCAAAGTTGCAAAAGAGAATACAGTTATCGTAGATGGTCTGGGTGATAAAAAAGAAATTGCTGACCGTGTTGCTCAGATCCGTAAACAGATTGCAGAGACAAAGTCTGAATTTGATAAAGAAAAATTACAGGAAAGACTTGCAAAACTGGCTGGCGGCGTAGCTGTTATCCGTGTTGGTGCTTCCACTGAGACAGAAATGAAAGAAGCTAAGCTTCGTCTGGAAGATGCTCTTGCAGCTACAAGAGCAGCAGTAGAAGAAGGTATCATCGCAGGTGGCGGATCTGCTTACATCCACGCATCCAAAGAAGTTGCAAAACTTGCAGCAACTCTGGAAGGTGACGAGAAGACAGGTGCAAATATCATCCTGAAAGCTCTGGAAGCTCCTCTGTTCCGCATTTCTGCAAATGCAGGACTTGAAGGTTCCGTAATCATCAACAAAGTAAGAGAATCCGAACCAGGAATCGGTTTCGATGCTCTGAATGAAAGATATGTAGACATGGTAAGCGAAGGCATCCTTGACCCTGCAAAGGTTACAAGAAGCGCTCTTCAGAACGCTACAAGCGTTGCTTCTACATTACTTACAACAGAATCTGCTGTTGCAATTATTAAAGAAGACACACCTGCACCGGCTGCTAACCCGGGAATGGGAATGATGTAATCTTATAAAATAATTTAGACATACAATCTTCACATGAAAACGGGACCGTCGTCATAGACGATGGTTCCGTTTTATGATATAATGAACCTCAAAGGTCCGGAATGTCCGGAACCGGAACACAAGAAAAGGAGAAAAGAAGAATGGGTGATCTGTATTCAGAACTTCTGGTAAAAAGAGAACGCACAGCTAAAGACAGTCTGGTGAAATACGGTCTGATCGTTCTGACAGCACTGGCTGTTTTTGCAGGACTTTTTATCACTCCGCTGCTTCTTATCGCAGCGATCATACTGGGAATTGCGTGCTATTTCGTGATCCCGAAGACAGATGTGGAATATGAATATCTGTTTATCAATGGAGATTTCGACATTGATATGGTTATGGCGAAGACCAAGAGAAAAAGAGTAAAGAGTTTCAAACTGTCAGATGCAGACCTGGCAGCACCGTTAAATTCACACAGAATGGACTACTATAATGGAAATCAGAAGATGAAAGTACTGGATTTTTCATCAGGAAATCCGAAGCATAAGCGCTTTGGTGTTATCACAAGACTGGACGGAAATTTATGCAAGATCATCCTGGAACCGGATGAGGCACTTGCACAGGCTATGAAAAATTCAGCACCGAGCAAAGTTTTTTTGGATTGACATAGAATCTGATTTTTGTTACACTTGTTGAAAATAAAAGGACCAGTTGCTGGTTCCTTTTTACATTACAATAGTAATTTAATTTCATATACGCAAGGGAGGAAATGCAATGGGTACTATCATTGGTGAAGGCATTACTTTTGATGACGTGCTGTTAGTTCCGGCATATTCAAAGGTAATTCCGAATCAGGTAGATGTCACAACTTACTTAACAAAGAAGGTTAAACTGAACATTCCTATGATGAGTGCAGGAATGGATACAGTAACCGAGCATCGCATGGCGATCGCTATGGCGAGACAGGGTGGTATTGGTATTATTCATAAGAATATGTCCATTGAAGCGCAGGCAGAAGAGGTAGACAAGGTAAAACGTTCTGAGAACGGTGTTATCACAGATCCTTTCTATTTATCTCCTGAACATACACTTAAGGACGCAGATGAGTTAATGGCAAAGTTCCGTATCTCCGGTGTGCCGATCACAGAGGGCAGAAAACTGGTCGGAATCATTACTAATCGTGATCTGAAGTTTGAGACAGATTTCAGCAAGAAGATCAAAGAGTGCATGACTTCTGAGGGACTGATTACAGCCAAAGAGGGAATTACACTGGAAGATGCCAAGAAGATTCTGGCAAAATCACGTAAAGAGAAATTACCTATTGTAGATGATGACTTTAACTTAAAAGGCTTAATTACTATTAAAGATATTGAGAAACAGATCAAATATCCTCTGGCTGCAAAGGATGAGCAGGGACGTCTTCTCTGCGGTGCTGCGGTAGGAATCACTGCTAATGTACTTGCACGTGTTGATGCACTTGTAAAGGCATCTGTAGACGTGATCGTAATTGATTCTGCACATGGACATTCAGAGAACATTCTGAAGGCTGTACGCGAGATCAAGGCAGCATATCCGGAACTGCAGGTAATCGCAGGTAACGTAGCAACAGGTGCTGCGACAAAGGCTCTGATCGAGGCCGGTGTAGATGCAGTTAAGGTTGGTATCGGACCTGGATCTATCTGTACCACACGAGTTGTTGCAGGTATCGGTGTTCCGCAGATCACTGCTGTTATGGACTGCTACGAAGCTGCAAAAGAATACGGAATCCCGATCATTGCAGACGGTGGTATCAAGTATTCCGGAGATGTCACAAAGGCAATCGCAGCCGGTGCGAATGTCTGCATGATGGGAAGCATGTTTGCAGGATGCGACGAGAGCCCGGGAACATTCGAACTGTATCAGGGCAGAAAATATAAAGTATACCGCGGTATGGGATCTATCGCAGCTATGGAGAACGGAAGTAAAGACCGTTACTTCCAGGAGAATGCGAAGAAACTTGTTCCGGAAGGCGTAGAAGGACGTGTTGCTTACAAAGGACATGTTGAGGATACTGTATTCCAGCTCATGGGCGGTCTCCGTTCCGGTATGGGATATTGTGGAGCAGAAACTATTGAGAAGCTTAAAGAAACAGGCAGATTCATCAAGATTTCTGCTGCATCTCTTAAGGAATCTCATCCACATGATATTCATATCACAAAAGAAGCTCCGAACTATAGCGTAGATGACAAATAATAAATTTCAGGTGTAATATATGCCCCGGCTGGCTGCTGATGGAAAGAAATAAGATTTCCAGGCATGCCGGCCGGGGTATTTTTTGCAGGGAGTAAAATCCCGTAAGAGAAGGTAAAAATGCAAAAGCATACAAACAAAAAGAAAAAAACAGATACCAGAACAGGAAAAACTGCAGCAAAAAAGAAAAACAGCAGGTCGAAAAGACGAAAGAGCAGCAGAGTAAGGCAGAGAAATCAGAGAATTTTTATGAGTCTCATGCTGCTCGTGATCATAGTTCTGATTGGGTGGATCATAATAAATCGGGCCAGTGAAAATGGATGGAGTATTGGGGACTTTTTACATAATTCTGACACGATGATTTCTGATGCGGAACAGTCAGGAACAGATAATGCGGATTCTTCAGGCGGACCGGAACAATGGCAAAAAGAAGGGGCGCCGTACATAGATGTGGAACTGCTGACGCCGAATGAATATTCCAGACCGCAGATTCCCATTGAGAGTGTACAGTATATTGCCATTCATTATACTGCAAATCCGGGGGCAACAGCCATTGCAAACAGGAACTACTTCGAGAATCTGGCGACTACTCATGACACAAAGGTGAGCAGTCATTTTGTAGTGGGGCTGGATGGGGAAGTGGTGCAGTGTATTCCTACGTCAGAGATGTCCTATGCGACGAACTCACGTAATGTAGATACTTTGTCCATCGAGTGCTGTCATCCGGATGAGACGGGGAAATTCAATGAGGCAACTTATGATTCGGCAGTGAAGCTTTCTGCGTGGTTGTGCGTGCGGTTTGGGCTTACATCAGAGAACGTGATCCGGCATTATGATGTTACCGGAAAAAACTGTCCGAAATATTATGTGGAGAATCCGGATGCATGGATACAGATGAAATCGGATATTGCGGCGCAGATTGATGTTGATTATGGTTTGCAGGATGTTCAGTAAAACGAAAATTCAGCACAGTACAAAAAAATTTGCCTTGAAATCCACAAAGAAGTATTGTACTATAATAACAACGTGTGATTTTTTTTCACAACAGTGCCTGCATGACTGGCGGAAGTAGGATTACCTACAGGGAGTGCAGCGAGTATATGAGCCGACCGCCTGGGCAGCCTGGAAATTATTCAATGAATAAATAGGTTTCCCAGGCTTTTTTTAACCTTATTTTTAACGAAAAGGAGAAAAATTATGGAAATGTTATCACTGGAAAAAGAACTGAAAGAGAATTCCTATCCTGGCAGAGGAATTGTGATTGGACGTTCCGCAGACGGTAAGAAAGCAGTGACAGCTTATTTCATCATGGGCAGAAGCGAGAACAGCAGAAACAGAGTATTTGTAGAGGATGGTGAGGGAATCCGTACCCAGGCATTTGATCCGTCCAAACTTACAGATCCGAGTCTGATCATCTATGCACCTGTACGTGTACTGGGAAACAAAACAATCGTAACTAACGGAGATCAGACAGATACCATTTATGAGGGAATGGATCATCAGCTTACTTTTGAGCAGTCCTTAAGAAGCAGAGAATTCGAGCCGGACGGTCCGAACTATACACCTCGTATCTCCGGTGTTATGCACGTAGAGAACGGAAAATTCAACTATGCAATGTCAATTCTCAAGAGCAACAACGGAAATCCGGATGCATGTAACAGATACACATTTGCATACGAGAATGCCATTGCAGGAGAGGGACATTTCATCCATACTTATAAATGTGACGGAAATCCACTTCCAAGCTTTGAAGGCGAACCGAAATTGGTAGCAATTCCGGATGATATGGATGAGTTTGCAGAACTTCTCTGGAACAGCCTGAACGAAGATAACAAAGTATCTCTGTTTGTAAGATATATTGATATTGAGACAGGTAAGTACGAAAGCAAGATCATTAATAAGAATAAATAATAGTCACTTACTGAGTACAGATAGTGCTCATAGATTATTGTGAACATAAGACGATGCTTTCGCAGTAAGAAATTATTTACAGGAATTAATTTTAAAATACTTATTTGGTTCATACGGAGGATTTATATAATGAAAGAATTCGAATTAAAATATGGCTGTAACCCGAATCAGAAACCTGCAAAAATTTATATGGCAGACGGATCTGAGCTTCCGGTAAAGATCCTTTCCGGAAGACCGGGATATATCAATTTCCTGGATGCTTTTAATGGCTGGCAGCTGGTATCCAATCTGAAGAAAGCAACAGGACTTCCTGCAGCTACATCTTTTAAACATGTATCTCCTGCCGGTGCTGCTGTAGGACTTCCTCTTACAGAGACTCTGGCAAAGATCTACTGGGTAAATGATATGGACTGGAAGAATTTTTCACCATTAGCATGCGCTTATGCAAGAGCTCGCGGTGCTGACAGAATGTCCTCTTTTGGTGATTTTATTTCTCTTTCTGATGTGTGTGATAAAGATACAGCACTTCTGATCAAGAGAGAGGTATCTGACGGTGTTATTGCACCTGGATACACAGAGGAAGCACTGGAGATCCTGAAGCAGAAGAAAAAAGGAAACTACAATGTGATCCAGATCGATGAGAACTTTGTACCGGCTCCGCTGGAACACAAAGAAGTATTTGGTGTAACTTTTGAGCAGGGCCGTCAGGAGCTTGAGATCGATGATGCAATGCTTTCCAATATTGTGACAGAGAATAAAGAGCTTACAGAGGAAGCAAAACGTG
>ERZ857745.2744-NODE-2744-length-18218-cov-5.469141_pt1 | contig 18218 bp, 19 predicted proteins | sample MGYA00519699_ERZ857745 | MGnify/ENA primary metagenome ERZ857745 (study PRJEB31778, sample SAMEA3449357) | human gut metagenome | biome: human gut; feature: human-associated habitat; material: faeces | place: United Kingdom | collected 2010/2012 ...
TTGCGTAAGATAACTTAGCAGAAGGTCTTGTATCTTTGTTAGCATTTCTTTCTCTCTTAATCTGGGATCTGTGTTGTCCTTTAGCCATGGATGAACCCTCCTTTCACAATATAATTATCTAACTTTTGATTTCTTCTCGTCTTTTCCATGTCCTCTGTATGTTCTGGTTGCTACGAACTCTCCGAGTTTGTGTCCAACCATATCTTCTGTTACATATACAGGTACATGTTTTCTTCCGTCGTGAACGGCGATTGTATGTCCCACGAACTCAGGGAATATTGTCGAAGCTCTTGACCAGGTCTTGAGGACTCTCTTTTCGCCTTTTTCGTTCATTTCGCTTATTCTCTTGTAGAGTTTAGCTTCGACGAAAGGTCCCTTCTTAATGCTTCTGCTCAAACTTATTCCTCCTTACTTGTCCATCTGAGTTTCAAACGAAATTACTTATCGTTTCTTCTCTTTACGATGAACTTGTTTGTACGGTTCTTCTTATTACGTGTCTTATAACCCATTGCAGGCTTACCCCAAGGAGTTACAGGAGAAGGACGGCCGACAGGCGCTCTACCTTCACCACCGCCGTGCGGGTGATCGCAGGGGTTCATGACAGAACCGCGGACGGTAGGACGGATACCCATGTGTCTCTTTTTACCGGCCTTACCGATATTGATGTTCTCGTGCTCAAGGTTGCCTACCTGACCGATAGTCGCCTTGCAGTCGAGACGGATTATTCTTACTTCGCCCGAAGGAAGTCTTATCTGAGCTACGCCGTTTTCCTTAGCCATAAGCTGTGCACAGGTTCCTGCGCTTCTTACGAGCTGTGCGCCCTTACCGGGATATATCTCGATATTGTGGATAAGCGTACCTACGGGAATGTCCTTGATGCAAAGCACGTTACCGGGCTTTATATCTGCGTTTTCGCCGTTGATAACGGTATCGCCGACCTTAAGGCCTACGGGTGCTATGCTGTATGTCTTTTCGCCTGTCTCGTACTGAAGAAGTGCGATATAAGCTGTTCTGTTAGGATCGTATTCGATTGCAAGCACCTTTGCGGGTACGTTGACAATGTTCTTCTTGAAATCTATGATTCTGTACTTGATCCTGTTGCCGCCGCCCTGATGACGGACGGTTATCTTACCTGTGTTATTACGTCCGGCGTGTTTCTTAAGAACCGTAACGAGGCTTCTTTCCGGAGTCTTCTTGGTAATTTCCTCGAAGCTCGGAACTGTCATCTGTCGTCTTGCCGGAGTAGTAGGTTTAAATGTCTTTACTGCCATAATTACTCCATTTCCCGGCTTACCGCGAAGTTTTTATCTTACGGTCTGCCGTGTTGAAAACTCTGTTTGGTCTGATTACATCATGCTGTCGAAGAACTCGATGGTCTTGGAATCGGACTTAAGAGTAACGATTGCCTTTTTCCATTCGGAGGTCTTACCGAGGTGGTAGCCGACTCTCTTGTTCTTGGACTTTACGCTGATGGTGTTGACCTTGAGAACTTCTACCTTGAAAATCTCCTCAACGGCCTTTTTAATTTCGATCTTATTTGCGCCTGCCGCAACTTCGAAGGTGTACTTCTTATCGGCAAGTCTTGCCATGCTGTCTTCAGTGATAATCGGACGGACGATTACGTCATGCATATTTTTCATTACGCGTATACCTCCTCGATTATTGAAACGGCGTCCTTAGCAACGATGAACATATCATACTTGAGTATATCGTACACGTTGAGAGTTCCGGGAGTTGCTGTTTTAACGCCCTGGATATTGGAAGCCGATTCTACGACGAACTTATCGACGTTAGGAAGAACGATGAGCGCCTTCTTTTCAGCTCCGAGAGCCTTAAGCATTGCGGTGATCTTCTTTGTCTTATATTCGCCGGTTGCTATGGAATCAACAACAACGAGTTCATTCTCTGCAACTTTCGCGCTGAGTGCGGACTGCATTGCGATTCTCTTTACCTTCTTATTAATGCTTACCTTCCATGAACGGGGCTTCGGGCCGAGTGCCACGCCGCCGTGTGTCCACTGAGGTGAACGGGTCGAACCCTGTCTTGCACGGCCTGTACCCTTCTGTCTCCACGGCTTGATACCGCCGCCGGAAACCTCGGAGCGAGTCTTGGTGCTCTGGGTGCCCTGTCTCTGATTTAAGAGATATGCTCTGACAACGCTGTGGAGGACGGGTTTATTAATCTCGCAGCCGAAAACCTCGGCTTTAAGCTCCATATCGCCCTGCTTGTTGCCTGCCATATCAAATACTGCTACGTTTGGCATTTAAACTCCTCCTTCGCTTACTTTACTGTTGAGCGCAGGAACACAATTCCGCCCTTAGGTCCGGGAACGGCACCCTTTACGGCGATAATGTTCTTCTCAACGTCAATTTTTACTACATCGAGGTTCAGCATGGTAACCTGTTCGTGACCGTACTGACCGGCCATCTTCTTGTTCTTATATACTCTCGAAGGAGTAGAACAAGCGCCCATTGAACCTACCTGGCGATGTACGGGACCTGTACCGTGAGTCATTCTCAGGCGGTGATGATTCCAACGCTTGATTGCGCCGGTATATCCGTGACCTTTTGTAAGACCGGTTACGTCCACACATTCACCCTGTGCGAAGGTGTCAGCTTTGATTTCGTCGCCGACATTGAAGTTTTCAGCATCATCAAGTCTGAATTCCTTGAGGTGCTTCTTTAAGGTTCCGGACTTTGCCAGATGACCTTTCATCGGCTTTGTGAGTTTTCTTTCCTCAATGTTTTCAAAGCCGAGCTGTACTGCGCTGTATCCGTCGTTTTCAACGGTTTTCTTCTGAGTGACAACGCAGGGACCTGCTTCGATGACGGTTACCGGAATAACGTTTCCGACTTCGTCAAAGATCTGAGTCATGCCGAGTTTCTTGCCGATTATACCTTTCTTCATGTTTTTTCCTCCTTAGTTATTGGTTGGCCGTTTTGGAATTATCGAAACCGGAAAGCTTTTACACTGTCCGTCCGACACGGTCAACATGACTGGATTTTTCGCCTTGCCTTTATCCGCGGTATAGACGGACAAAAGCTATTTAATATATTCCGTTCTGCGTCAGACGGGTGTATGCCGCTTTGCGGAATGTATTGCGTTTTTACCGCACGAATCAGAATGTGATTATTTCGGATTCGACGCCTGCGGGAAGTTCGAGATCTACGAGAGCCTCTATTGCCTTCTGAGAGGGCTTGAGGATATCGATAAGTCTCTTATGAGTTCTGAACTCAAACTGTTCGCGGCTGTCCTTATACTTATGAACAGCGCGGAGAATGGTAACGATTTCCTTATCGGTCGGGAGCGGTATGGGACCGGACACCTTTGCGCCGTTTCTCTTTGCCGCTTCTACGATCTTTTCAGCCGCCTGGTCGATAAGGGTATGATCGTAAGCCTTGAGTCTGATTCTGATTTTCTCCTTAGATGCCATTTTTTCTGCCTCCTTTAAAATTTTTGTCCTCCGTCTCTTTCGTGCTTATATTATATAAACGGAAGAGTTTTTTAAATGCGGCACAGTAAATATTGTACACGCGACCGGGTGTTTCAAGGTCTTTCCGAATTAAAAACCCGCTGTCAAATCGGGGGTAAACCGAAATGACTTCGGGCAGCGTTCAAAGCTTTGCAACCGCACACGACGGCACACACAAGGCGTTTCGGCAATAACTGCCGCTCGTTCCTTTACTGTGAAAGAGCAAAGATTGTAAACCGTTCTTTTTCGGAGAGTCAAAGTCTGCATTCGCCGCACAGCTCCCGCTTGAAGGAGCAAACGAACGCAAAAACCCTTTTTGAGACGCGGTTATATTTGCTGTCGCCCGTTTATCGGACATACTCCACGGAAATTACCGGTCTTTTGACCGCAACCTCCCGCTTCATCGCACATCAAGCTTGATTAGTGTACCATATATGTTATGTTTTTGCAATAGGTTTTAGGAATTTAATTGTAAATATTCTGTGACTTTAGAGGTTTCTTTATTGTTTTTGAGTGAGTACGGGGTGTTTTCTTCAAAGTGCAACTTTATACTGACGCTTTTCCGCTGGAAAAAGCTGAAAGATGTTTTATGTTTGGATGATGTTATTTGTTTTGGGCGGAAACGGGAAATTTTCTTCAAAGTGCAACTTTGTACTGACGCTTTTCTGCGGAGAAAAGCTGTCGAAAAGCCGTTCGCGGCTCAAACGCCGCCGCGAAAGCGTGGCTACTTCTCCACACATCAAACTATCGTCGGTAAAAATTTTCCTTACCTCCGAAATTTTCTATCTTCGCTCGCAGATGCTCCGCACTGCTCGATAAAATGGGGTTTGTACAAAGTTAAACTATTTTCGACAAAAGTGTTATTTTTCACATACTCAAACAGTCAACAGGACTTACCTTTACGACAAGCTCGCTGTCTCGAGATGACTTTGCTGAATTATAGTTTTTTGTTTGGTTGGTGCAAAGTGAAATTTTTTCTTTATTTCATTGTTGCAAATGGGTTTCACTTTCCAAAGCAATCCTTTGCACCGGGTTTCCATAGTTTACTCACGCACCTGTTCAGATTTGAGTCAGCCGCCTGACTTTTTGCGGCTGACGGTACAAGCCGGCGGCAGGAAGTATCCCACAACTTTTTTCCAAATTAAGGGCTGCCGTTTTCTTTGCAACTTTCTTTTTAAAAAGAAAGCGCGTACCCCTTCGTGACATCAGGTAACTACTGGCGGTAAAGGATAAAATTGTAGAACACCCAGCGGCCGTTGATTTTCTTAAAGGTACAGTTTTGAGTTCTGTCAGCCTTAACAGAGCCGTCATCATTAAGAAGCTGATAAGAAACGGCGAGGTTATACTCATCATCGGAGACTTTGGTAACCGCATAAGTTTCATCATCAGAATAATAGCTCGGTTCAAAAGCGAACGAAGTACAGTAAAGCCCGTCGTCGCCCTCTATAAAGCGTTGATTTTCATCATTAAGGTCAATGAGAAGATCCGCCATATCAGCATCAAACAACGTTCCGAGGTACATTTTAAGCGTTTCAAGGCTGTCTACCTGTTCTGACTTTACCTTATAATAAGTTATACCGTCAACGTCCATGGACTTATCCATATCAAGCGGAGGCGCGGTAGTGATCGAAAACCAGCCCACTGCATCTGCGGCATTCTTGTATGCGTCGATAATATTCTGCTCCGTCGGGTATCCTTCGGGATAATCGGGAATATCAAACGCAGCCGTTATATTGTCGCCGTCCTGCGCACTGTTCTGCGAATCCTCCGCAACCGACGAACCCGAATTATCGGGAACGCTGTCGGGAGAGCACGCCGACAATGCAAGAAGCAGCGATATGCTTGCCGCAAACGCAAGCGAATTTCTGTATATATTGTTCATTTCCATAAATCCTTTCTTTTGGCGCGGATTATGTGCCGTCTCGTTTTGTGCAAGGCTTTGGCACTTTTCCGGCAGCAGCCGTCCCGAAAGCTCGGTATTAAATCTGAATTTCATGCAAGGCTTCAGCTCCTTTTTCAGAGTTTAAGTCAAAATGCGGCGTCATTTACCGTTCTGCATAAACAATTTTAAAGTGCAAAAGAGAAATCTGCGTGAAATTTGTGTGTGTCCCAAATGTTTTTCATGAAAACATTTTTACTTTTCTATCTTGGAAAGATCATACGGCGTCGTCTGATATACAACGTAGTTGAGCCAGTTTGAGTACAGCAGATGAGCGTGCGCTCTCCACATATTCACGGGCTTTCGTTCGGGATCGTCATACGGAAAATAGTTTTCCGGCACGTGCGGACAAAGTCCTTTTTTGACATCTCTCTGATACTCTTTTTTCAGGGTGTCAAAGTCGTACTCGGCGTGTCCCGTGACGAAGATCTTTCTCATATCCTTTGAGCTTGCGATATAAACGCCTGTTTTTTCGGAATACGCCTCTATATCAAGCTCGGCGCACTTCTTTACGTCCTCGGTATCCACTCCGCAATGCCTTGAATGAGGCGCGTAAAAGAACTGGTCAAAGCCTCTTACTATCGGGTGCGACGGTATGAGAACCTTGTGTCTGAACACACCCGAAAGCTTTTCGGGAAGTCTTATCTTTTCTATGCCGTAGTAATGATACATTGCCGCAAACGACGCCCAGCAGATATAAAAGCAGGAATACACATTCTTGTCCGACCAGTCGAAAATTTCTTCAAGCTCTTTCCAGTACGCGACCTCCTCATAAGGCTTATCCTCTATCGGCGCTCCGGTTATTATAAGTCCGTCGAATTTTTCGTGTTTTACGTCGTCAAAGTTTTTGTAAAAAGCCTCTAAATGCTCGTCGGGCGTGTTTTTTGATTTGTAAGTCTTGGTTTTGAGCAGTGTTATCTCGACCTGAATCGGCGTATTCGACAGCAGTCTTAAAAGCTGCGTTTCGGTGACTATCTTTGTCGGCATGAGATTGAGTATAGCAATGCGCAGAGGACGTATATCCTGTGTTTCCGCACGCTCCTTTGTCATTACGAATATGTTTTCGCTCTCAAGCGTGCCGAAAGCCGGAAGCGCGCCGGGAATTTTTATAGGCATTTGAAAACCTCTTTTACTTTGTTGATTTTGCGCAGCTTTTCATGCGTTACCGTGTAAAAATACTTAACAGCGGTTTTGCCTTTACTGCCTTTTGCGGGCAGAACTCCTGGCAGCAGTAGCATTTTATACACTTATTATTATTTATATGCGCCTTTTTATCCTTTATCGTTATTGCCGCGACGGGACAGTTCCTTGCGCATATTCCGCAGCCCACGCAAAGGCTCTTTTTGACAGTCGGACGCGGTTCGAGCGCGGTTTTCAGTCCTCCGCCGAAAATAGACGGTATCTGCTTTACTATTCCGCCTGCGCGAGAATCGGGGCGCACAAACTCTGACGCAAACTTTTCCTTTTCGCAGCCGATTATTTCAAGTCCGCCGACGCTTTCGGGGCAAAGTCCGCGCTTTACCGAACATTCGACCGTTCCGACCTCGTTCGGCTTATATCCCATAATATAAGAATTAAGCACGTCTGCCGCGAACGGGTTTGCACTCGCCGTGACACAGCCGACCTTTTTAAGCGTTCCGCCGGACGGACCGTTGCCCTCCATACAGACAACTGCGTCGGTTATATTAACGCACGGTGCGGTTATAAGGCAGAGATCGCACAGCATATCCGCGAAAGAAATTCTCGACGGAAATCTTGCGTGCTGTTCCGCTTTCTGAAGTCCGGGAATTGAGCCGAACATATTTTTTACCGCCGCCGTCATCTCGCAAAGCGCATGAGTTTTCAGCCTGTTGAGATTTACCACAACGTCCGCATTTACAAGCGGATTGATAATATTGAAATTGAATTTGCTTACATCATGATTGCTCATAAGCTCAAAGCCGTAATCGTCGTTGACCTGCGCTCCGCCGTCCTGCGCCGCGTCAAGCACGCCTGTTTCTCTGACTACCGCGGAAAACGACGCATGATTATACGTTCCTCCCGGACTGTCGGCAACCGTGACGTGTGCGCCGAGACCTGAAAAATATTCGCACGCAGCCTTTACAAAGCTCGGATGCGACGTTATGCACTTATCTGCGTCGGCTCTTGAGAGAAGATTGGGTTTTACGGTTACTTTTTTGCCGTCAAAAAAATCCTTTTCCCAGCCGTTGTCAAGACAGACCTTTTCAAGCAGATCGTATATGACCGGTTTTACGTTCTCATATTCGTAATCGTGCAGTTCCGAAAGATAAACTCTGTTTGTAAGCTTAATTTTTCTTTCCATATTACTTCAGTTTCTTTAAGAATCTGTCAAGTCTGTCAATTGCGCGGCTTATATGCTCTACCGAATACGCATAAGATACTCTCGCAAAGCCCTCTCCCGATTCGCCGAACGCGGAACCCGGAACTATCGCGCACTTTTCGTCATACAGCAGCTTTTCGCAGAACTGTTCCGACGTCAGTCCGTAGCCCGATATATTCGGGAACACATAGAAAGCTCCTTCGGGTTCAAAGCAGGTAAGTCCTATTTCGTTAAGTCCGGACAGCAGCATTCTTCTTCTCTGATTGTAGCAGTCCTTCATATATTCTATTTCTTCGTCGCCGTCGCGCGCCGCGATTATTCCGGCGTACTGGCTTGAGGTAGGCGCGCACATTATTGCGTACTGATGTATTTTAAGCATCTGCTTTGTTATTTCGCGCGGTGCGCAGACATATCCGAGTCTCCAGCCCGTCATTGCATACGATTTTGAAAATCCGCCGACATATATGGTTCTGTCGCGCATATCTTCAAACGCCGCAAAGGAAAAATGCTTTCTTCCGTAGGTAAGCTCGCCGTATATCTCGTCCGTGAGCACTACGATATTTGTATCCTTTACAACGTCCGCAATCTTACGCAGATCTTCTTTTGTCATTATCGCGCCCGTAGGATTGTTCGGGTAGGGAAGAATGAGCATCTTGGTCTTTGGCGTAATATACTTTTTGAGAAGTTCGGGTGTGAGCTTGAATCTATCTTCTTCGCGCGTGGGAATACTTATCGGAACGCCGCCGGTAAGTTCGGTTATAGGCGTATAGCAGACATATGACGGCTCAACGACAAGCACCTCGTCGCCGGGTTCTACTATCGCCCTTATGGCAAGGTCTATCGCCTCGCTGCCGCCGACGGTTACTATCATTTCCTTTGACGGATCGTACGATACCGAAAAACGTCTTTCGAGATATGCCGCTATCTCTTTTCTGAATTCAATAAGTCCGCTGTTTGAGGTATAGTAGGTCTTTCCCTTTTCAAGCGACTCTATTGCGGCTTCTCTTATATTCCACGGAGTTACAAAGTCGGGCTGTCCGACGGTAAGCGATATAACGCCCTGCATTTCGTCGAGAATATCAAAGAATTTTCTTATGCCCGACGGCTTTAAATCCACTGCTTTCTTTGAAAGCACTTTGCTGTAATCTATCATTAATTCATGTTTCCTCTCTCGTCATGAGTCATTTCTGTTCCGTGACCGTAAACAACGCCCATGTCCTTGTATTTTCTGAGCACAAAGTGAGTACTCGTGGAGATTACTCCGTCTATCGGCGCAAGCTTTTCCGCCACAAACAGCGCGACCTCTTTCATGGTCTTTCCCTCTATCATAACGCAAAGGTCATACGCGCCCGACATAAGGTACATATTTCTTACTTCGGGGAAATTATATATTCTCTCCGCGACTCTTTCAAATCCTCTGTCTCTCTGCGGAGTTACTTTAAGTTCAATAAGCGCCGTTACGTACTCTCTGTCGGTCTTATCCCAGTCGACAAGCGCCTTATATCCTACGACTACGCCCTTTTCTTCAAGTTCCTCTATTATTTCCTTAACGTGCCCGACGTCCGCGTCGAGCATAACCGCTATTTTCTGCGCCGTAAGTCTTGCGTCTCCGGCTATAAGCGTGAGCACCTTGTCTTTAAGCTGATCTTTCATTAATTTTAACCCTCTTTCTTATGACGCAAATTACAGTATAACTGCTCAATATAATTATATCACGTATTCATGTTCTTTTCTTTACGTTAAGGCAAACTTTTATTAACAAACTGCGGTATGATTTACAAAATCCGCATTGAAAAAGCGCTCTGCCTAAATTATAATTTAATCATACAATAAAGGGAAGTGCAAATAAAATGAACAAAAAGGAAAACGCCGTACAGACAATCGTACTCTGCGGACTTTTTATTGCTCTCGGCGTACTTACTCCGCAGATATTCCACCTTTTCGGAGCTGCCGCGGGACAGACGTTTCTTCCCATGCACATACCCGTGCTTATAGCGGGGCTTTGCGCATCGCCCTTATGCGGTGCGGTTTCGGGAATTTTCTCTCCAATGCTCAGCTGCATTATAACGTCAATGCCGTCGCCGATTAAAATGCCGTTCATGTGCGTAGAGCTTTTTGTGTACGGCCTTGTATCGGGATTTGCCATGAAATTATTTTCGGGACATATCAAAAATTACACCGTGCGCGTATATGCAAGCCTTATAACGGCGCAGATCTGCGGAAGAGCCGCAAACATTCTCTGCACTGCGTTCGGCGTATATGTTCTCGGACTCAGAAATCCTGCGGTCAGCATGAAAGCCGCGCTCATGTCGGTTCCGACCGGTCTTATCGGAATTGCAATTCAGCTTATCTTCATTCCTCCGGTTGCCGTCGTGCTCAACAAGTACGTAACCATAGGCAAAAAATCGTAAGCGCGCAAAATACAAATTTAAACGCATATACAAAATCAAAGCTCAGCGGATTGTCAAAGCAGTCTTACGCTGAGCCGATTTTTTACTATCTTCGCAAAGCACGGCAGACAGTGCCGCTTTTGCGTTTTTATAACCAAATTTCAGAAGAAACTCTCTTCGGGATCGTATACGTTTTCCGCAGCGTCCTCAAGTTCTGAAAATTCGCCGAAAATACCGAGAGCCGTATCGAAAACAAGCATACGTACCGTCTCTCCGAAAGCAAGTCCTTTCTTTGCCGAAGTACCGCGCCTTTTTGTGTCCGTAACCGCAAAATCCAGAAGAAAACCCTTTTCAATCGCGGATTCGCACGCATATCTGCAAAGATTCTGCACATTCTTTATGCTTTTGCCGCTGCTTTCGGAAAGCTTATCATAGATTGACGACATATTCATCTGCGGATTTTCCGCTTTGATATAAACAGCCTGAGCAATAAGCCGTGTGCCGCACTTTCTGCGGTCAAGTCCGAGTTTTGACAGAGCCGTGTATATCTCGTTGAACGCTGATTCGCGCTCGGAACGTCTTACCGTATCTTCGATAAGTCTTGCGCGTATTCTGAAAGCGTTATCGTCGGGATTGCTGTCAGTGAAATCGTCGTGCGATGCGTTGACGGCGTCATCGAAAAAACTCTCAAACGCATATTGTCTGTCCTTTGAGCCGGAACACGGCTCATTTTCGTTTTTGAGCAGTCTGTCAACCGATTCAAACAGCTTTTTCACCTTTAAAGACTCTTTTCTTTGACCTTTTTTTCTTTGGGAGCGTCTGTATCTTCCGCATTCTCGGCTTTTTCGGCGTACTCCTTTATCGGCTGTGCGCCGTTTTCTATTACGTCGCGCGTAATTCTCACGGTCTTAAGGTTCTTTATATCGGGAATATCGTACATAAGTCCCGTCATGATACCCTCGGTAATGGCTCTGAGTCCGCGTGCGCCGGTCGAACGCTTTTCGGCAAGCTCGGCTATGGCGCGAAGTGCGTCGTCGTCAAACTCAAGCTCAACTCCGTCCATTGCAAACAGCTTTTTATACTGCTTTGTAAGCGCGTTCTTGGGTTCTTTGAGTATGCGCACAAGTGCGTCCTCGTCAAGTGCCGACAGCGAAACTATAAGCGGAATTCTTCCGACAAGCTCCGGAATTATGCCGAACTTTACAAGGTCATGCGCCTCGATGGACTTCAGTACATTTGTCTTTTTCTTTTCTTCCTTGGTCTGTATAGTCGCGCCGTAACCCATAGTACGGTTGCCCATGCGCTGTTCGATTATCGACTCGATTCCGTCAAAGGCGCCGCCGCAGATAAACAGTATATTCTTTGTATTTATCTGAATAAACTCCTGATTCGGGTGTTTTCTTCCGCCCTGCGGAGGAACGTTTGAAACGGTGCCTTCAAGTATCTTAAGCAGAGCCTGCTGAACGCCCTCTCCCGAAACGTCGCGCGTTATTGAACGGTTTTCGCTTCTGCGCGAGATCTTGTCTATCTCGTCGATATAGATAATTCCCTTTTCGGCAAGCGCGATATTATAGTCGGCAGCCTGTATAAGGCGCAGCAGAATATTTTCGACGTCCTCGCCTACATATCCCGCCTCTGTAAGAGTGGTTGCGTCCGCGATGGCAAACGGGACTTTCAGGAACTTTGCAAGCGTCTGGGCAAGCAGAGTCTTTCCGACGCCGGTAGGACCTAGAAGCATTACGTTGCTTTTCTGGATCTCAACCTCGTCCGAATTATCTTTCTGAAGTATTCTCTTATAGTGATTGTACACCGCAACGGCGAGAGTTTTCTTTGCCTCGTCCTGACCTATGACGTACTTATCAAGCTCGGTCTTTATCGCCGAGGGCTTAGGCAGCTTATCGAGGCTTAGTTTCGGCATTCCGTTCTTTTTGTTATCCTCTTCGTTCATCTCGTCAAGCAGGCTTTCGCACAGCATTACGCAGTTGCTGCATATATTCACGCCTTCGGGACCGTATATAAGGCGTCCCGTCTGACGCTCGGATTTTCCGCAGAAAGAACAGAAGCGCTCGCCTCTTTTATTTTCATTAGCCATGTTCGGTTATAACCTTTCGTAAAATGCCTTTAATCAGAGTCTTTTATCAATGACCTTATCGACAAGACCGTATGCGCATGCCTCTTCGGCGGTCATGAAGTTATCTCTCTCGGTATCCTTTTCAATGGTTTCGAGAGGTTTGCCGGTCTGCTCGGAAAGCAGCTTATTGAGCTTGCTTTTAATTCTTATGATATGATCGGCGTGTATCTTTATATCGCTTGCCTGTCCCTGCATACCGCCGAGAGGCTGATGTATCATAATCTCGCTGTTGGGGAGCGCAAGTCTTTTGCCCTTTGCGCCCGACGAGAGCAGAAACGCTCCCATGCTTGCTGCCATGCCGACGCATATTGTCGAAACGTCACATTTAATAAAGTTCATGGTGTCGTAAATTGCCATGCCGGAGGAAATCGAACCGCCGGGGCTGTTTATATAAAGGCTTATATCCTTATCGGGATCCTGCGCCTCAAGATAGAGCAGCTGCGCTACGACAAGTGATGCTGTGGCGTCGTTTACTTCTTCGCCCAAAAATATAATCCTGTCATTGAGAAGTCTTGAATAGATGTCAAATGAACGTTCGCCGTGGTTTGTCTGTTCAATGACCATTGGTACAAGTGCCATAATTATCGTCCTTTCACGTGTAAAATGTCGTATTTTGTCTTTTTGCCTTTAAGGCAAGAATGTGCGTACAATATAAACTGCACGCACACTAAAGCTTTTAATGTATTTTGCTGCCGGGCGTGGGAAGAAAATTATTCTTCGTCCTTTTTCTCGGCGGTTTTCTTTGCTGCGGTCTTACGGGGTTTCTTTACGGTTTCGGTCTTTTCTTCCTTTGCCGTATCAGCCTCAGCGTCGGTTTTCTTTGCAGTCTTTCTTGCCGTCTTTTTCTTGGGCTTTTCTTCGCCGTCCTCGGTCTTTGCCTCTTCGGGAGCGTTCATCTTTGCGAATTCCTCAGCGGTGACGGTCTTTTCGGTAATCTTTGCGTTATTCTTTACGAATTCAAACGCCTTGATTGATTTAACGTCCTCGGCGAGATCCTCTTTGGAAATTCTTGCCTTTACGTCGTCGGCTTTCATACCGAACTGCTTTGCCATTTCCTCGTACTTATTCTCGATTTCCTCATCGCTTGCCTCGATCTTTTCAGCCTTGATGATCTCTTCGAGTGCGAGCTGCTTAAGTACGTTTACCTTTGCGGGCTCTGCATAACGTGCGCGTATATCCTCAATCTTCATGCCTGTGTACTTTACAAGCATATCAAGGCTGAGTCCCTGACTTCTGAGGTTATAGTCATACTCTCTTACGAGAAGATCCTGTTCCTTTTCGATCATAACGTCCGGAACTTCTGCTTCAACGTTTGCGGTGAGCGCCTTTGTGAGATCTTCCGCAAGTCTTACTTCAGCCTCTGCGTCATGTCTCTTTTCTATTTTAGCCTTAATGTCTGCCTTGTATTCAGCAAGAGTATCGAATTCGGAAGCGTCCTTTGCAAACTCGTCGTCGAGAGTGGGAAGTTCCTCAAATTCAAGACCGTTGAGCTTGCACTTGAAGGTTGCGTCCTTGCCTGCAAGTTCTGCCGCATGGTATTCTTTCGGGAAGGTTACGTTTACGTCGAATTCGTCGCCTACGTTCTTGCCAACGATCTGATCTTCAAAACCGGGAATGAACGAACCCGAGCCGAGCTTTAACTTATGGTTTTCTGCCTTGCCGCCTTCAAAAGCTTTGCCGTCGCAGAAACCTTCGTAGTTGATATCGGCAATGTCGCCGTCCTTGGCTGCTCTGTCGGTAACGCTTATGGTTCTGCTGTAACGCTCTCTTGTTCTTTCAAGCTCTGCGTCAACTTCGGAATCCTCTGTCTTTACGACAACCTTATCAACCTTAAGTCCCTTATATTCGCCGAGCTTTACGTCGGGAACGCGTATAAAGGTAACTTTGGCATTTATGCCGTCCTCTGCTTCGAAATCAACGTCGGTCACTTCGGGCATGCCTGCTATCTTGTAGGGTGTTTCCTTGACTGCGGCGTTTATTTCGGACGGGAGAAGATCGTTTATTGCGTCTTCATAGAATACCTGAGAACCGTAGAACTTTTCAACCAGTCCTCTTGTAGCCTTGCCTTTTCTGAAACCGGGAATAGAGATGCTCTTTGCGTTTCTCTTAAATACTGCGTTTACTGCGTTTTCAAAGGTCTCCTTTGAAATTACGATGTCCATCTCAACCTTATTTGTTTCGGTTTCCTTGAAGTTTTTTAAACTCATTTTGTTTCCTCCGGGTGTTTTCCGTCTTACTTTTGACAGAAAAAATTATATTCAAAGTATATCTATTACATTATAAGCAAAATTTATGAATTGTCAAGTCATTTTTGATAAACTCGGCATTAATTTTGCCGTATTTGCGCACTTCGGCAAAAAATACGTTCAGAATTCCTTTTTTATGGAACGTGAAAACAGCGCGTCAAGCGACTGTGCGGTATCTTTTCCGAGATAGAGCGTATCGTACACGGCGCGGCATATGGGAAGCTCGACTCCGAGCTTTTCCGCCCGATTTACAAGTGCCTTAACGGTGTAATAACCTTCGGCAAGGCTGTCGTAAGGCTCATTCTTCACGAATTTTTCTCCGAACATTCTGTTATGGCTGTACGGAGAGAATACCGTCGCCTCGTAATCGCCGAGGTGGCACAGACCGTATGCCGAAAGTTCGTTGCCGCCCGACGCCTTTATAAAACGCGCGATCTCACGCGTTCCTCTGGACATAAGCGCGCCTTTGAGCGTTCCGAGTTTGAGCGCGTCAAGCATACCCGCAGCAATTCCTATTACGTTCTTTGCAGCGGCGCCTATTTCGTTTCCGATAAGGTCGGTTCCGTAGTAAAAACGTATGAGATTTCCCGAAAAGCCGTCAACAAGCATATGCTTGAACTCCTCGTCAAGACTGTCTATTACCATGCAGTTGGGTATTCCCGAAAGAAATTCCTGCACGTGTCCGGGACCCAGCCACACGGCGCATCTGCTGTCCGACAGATTATCCGAGATTATCTGGGAGAGCCGTCTGCCCGTCGAAATTTCTATTCCTTTCATGCAGAGAACAACATTACCGCGTGAAAAACCGTTCTGTGCAAGCTGCTTTGAAAATCCGTCAAGCGCCTGGGAAGCAATGGAAATTACAAGCACGTCGGAATTTAACGTGTCCCCAAGTTCCTGCGTGAGTTTTACCGATTCGGGTAGCTCTAACAGCTCGCTTTTGCGTGTTTTTATAAAGTTTTCCATTGACTTTGAGCCGGGACGCCCGTAAAGCGTTACGTCGTGTCCGATCTTACTCAGATACCACGCTATAAAAGAGCCCCATCTTCCGCAGCCGGCAACGGTAATTTTCAAATCTGCATACGTCCTTTCGGTAACATTATAAAAATCATATTATTCGGTCACATCGGCAGACGGGGAGAGCGTCTTTTCCGAATCGAATATAAAGAGTTTAAGCTTATTTTCTCCCGTTTCATCGGTAAATGCGGCGGAAAAGTTTATATTTGCCGTGCTTACCGTGCCGTCCGAATTTGCCGTGACTGTGCCTGCCGAGCACATTCTGTCCTCGTTATTATAAACCGCGCCGACGACAAACGCGCTCTTTGTTCCGTCGGGAAAATAGATGCTTACTTCAACGTTTCCCGAGACAATGCCGCCGTCGTTGACAAGGTTATTTTCCGTACTTACTATCTGCGCCTTATTTATATCGTCCACGACCGCAAGGCTTATCTTTGCCGGAACAGGTGCGAACGCGCCGTCCGAATTTTCAAAGAACAGTATGCAGTCGTAAAGTCCCGTCTTATTCTGTGCGCCGAAAACCCTGCTTGCCGCATATCCGTCAACTTCGGGAACAAGCCCTGACGCATCGGACGGCACGGCAAAAACCTGCTGTGATACGGCTTCGGATACGTTTCTCAAAATTTCTTCATATACGATTCTTGGAAAATTGCCGCTTTCAAAAACCCACACCGAGCTGTCAAAACCGGAAAGAACTGTATTGCTCTGAATTCTCGAGATCGGAGCTTTTAGAGCATATTCGTCCGTCGTGCCGTTATCGGCAAAATAGGTATGGTCGTGAATTACGTTTTTGCCATCATAGCTTGCCGCAACTCCGCCGTTTTTATCACCCGAAACAGTTCCGACATTCAGCGACGTGTTTATCTGCGCGGTTCTGTTATCGGACGCGCCTATCATACCGGAAATTCCTCCGGACACGCCTCCGGCTGAGCTTATATCCGCCGCGTTATAGCAGTCCTCAATTTTTAAATTGCCCTCATCGGCAAGTATAATTCCCGCTATTCCTCCGCAGTAAACCGACTGCGCGCTTACTTTGCCGTAGTTTACGCAAGCCGAAATGTTGGATTCGTGGTTATATCCGGCAATTCCTCCGGCAGAGCAAACGCTGTCGGACGCGCTGTAACAGCTGTTGGTCACAGCCGAATAGTTTGCACACGCAAAAATGCTTGCGCCGAACGCATTCTCTCCCGCAATGCCGCCTGCATGGCTGTCGGTTATGATAGAGAGCGACTGCGCCTCAACTTTTCCGTTTGAAAGGCAGGACCCGATCAATCCGTGATTTCCTCCTGCTATTCCTCCGGTGCAGGCTGAAAAATATGCGCTTTTCCCCTTTACACTGCCGCCGAATGCGCTGTCGTCTATGTTTCCGAAATTAATTCCCGCTATTCCTCCGGTATACGAGCTGAACGCGCGCGAACCCGAAACATTTGCGTAGCTTACGGAATTGATTATGCTTGCGCTCTTTCCGTTTGACGCGCAGATTCCGGCAGTATACGAATTAAGCCCTTCGCCCTTTCCCACAACCGTTCCCGAAACGTTCACTCCGTCTATTACCGTGCCTCCGGACGCGTCGGCGCAGAGCAGTGCAGTCTTGGAAGAACCCGACGCATAAGAATCGAAAATTATAAGATTGCTTATCTGTGCGCCGTCAGCATATCCGAAAAGCGCGCAAAGCCCGTCCTTTTCTTCAAGGCAAAGACCTCGCACGGAATAGCCTTTGCCGTCAAACGAACCCTTGAACGGCACACTCGCACTGCCTATCGGCTTGAGCGTCAGGACCTCGGAATCGACATACGCTATGCTTCCCTGCGTATCATACGTAAAGTATCCGTCATTTTCAAAATCTATATCATTCGTGAGTGCAAAAAACTTTCCCTCAAAGCTGTCAGTCACACTCAGCCGCGCCAAAGTACAGAGATCGTCCGGCGACGCAATACTGTACGGATCCTGTTTCGTTCCGCTGCCGGATAGTGTGTCCGCCGCAAAAACGCAAGTGCTGAGCATTACCAGCACCGCGGCAAATGAAAATGCTTTTTTCATAATTTTCACCGTCATTTTATCCTCCGTGACTGTTATTATATCGTATAAAAAGTGTATTTACAACAAAAGCGCATTATATCACATTTTATGTATTATTAATTATACAATATCGGCACGCCCGTGTCAATATATCTTTTGTAAAAAACGCCGAAATGTACTTTTTATCCCTTGTTTGTCAAAAATGTCATCAATTTGTGCTTGACAAGCTCTTCTCGTTATGATATTATATAATGTATTTAAAAAACAGTGATGTTTTTGCAGAATAGATGCGTGCAACGGGGCACAAAGTCCGTGTCGTATTGCCGTTTTTTACCGCCACGTCCGACGTGGTTTTTTATTTTGCAAAAAGCATTAAATTCAGGGAAAGCAAGAGTTTTCTTTTAAGAAAGAGGGAATTGTTACGGCAAAGTATGTATTTGTCACAGGCGGAGTTGTTTCCGGTCTGGGAAAAGGAATCACGGCAGCGTCTCTCGGACGTCTGCTCAAGGCAAGAGGACTCAAGGTTGCGGCTCAAAAGCTTGACCCGTACGTAAACATTGACCCCGGCACGATGAGCCCGTATCAGCACGGCGAAGTATTTGTCACCGAGGACGGCGCGGAAACCGACCTTGATCTCGGTCACTACGAACGCTTTATAGACGA
>ERZ857745.2753-NODE-2753-length-18185-cov-6.892223_pt1 | contig 18185 bp, 9 predicted proteins | sample MGYA00519699_ERZ857745 | MGnify/ENA primary metagenome ERZ857745 (study PRJEB31778, sample SAMEA3449357) | human gut metagenome | biome: human gut; feature: human-associated habitat; material: faeces | place: United Kingdom | collected 2010/2012 ...
ATCAGGCAAATCATACGATGCTTATCGTGAGCAATCATATAAATAAACTAATTAAACTTAATGGCTTACAGGAGGGTTGGATGGATAGGTGATCTTTTTGATATAGGGATAGTCAGTAGTGTAAATTGTATAGAATTTTTTCGATATAACAGAATTTATAGTCGAGTAGCCCGCCATAAATGAAGGCTGTTTATGGCGAGCTACTTTTTAGATAAAGAAACGGTAATCGTATGTTACACCATTATATTGTCTTAACAAGTTTCCCACCTGTGCCAATGTATTAGAAGTGTCAATTGTGGCAGGTAACTTTGTGTATAGATTAAACGAGTTCCAATTCATCTTTGTGAATCCTAGAATTTCTTTAGCAATAGTTTCCAAATCTCCATGCCCATAGTATTTGGTAATTTTTAAAGGAGCAGGAATACAACGTCCTCCTTGGTAGTATCTGCGATTTGACTGTATTGAGGGAACTACTCCATGTGTCCATAACAAAGCATTTCTCGATGATAGTTTAATGCACGTTCCTCTATCAACTGGATATCCATCTTCAAGAAATTGACCATACATAATCTTCTCTGCAATAAACTTTAAATCATATTCTTGAGTGATTGTGATCAAATTAATTTCTGATATTCCTGCTTGCTTTAATGCGTTTGTTATACCTTCAATCTCATCATTCTTAAAAGGGGTTCGTTTATGAATTACAACTCTTTGAGGTAACTTTTCCATAGCGTCTTGAAAAAGAGCCAGTATATCCATTCCAAATTTATAAGCTTCTTCAAAATTTAAATAAGGATTTTTCTTTTTGTCAAATTGAGGATGTTCAACTTTTGACAGTTTATATCTTAATCCCTGTCCTTGTGCATTGTATATATGGCTACAGCCTAAAACAACTTCAGCTTTACCTGAATATTGCTTTTTTATGCTATATCCAATTCCTGCATATGCTGTATTTTGATCTAAGTCTGCAAGAGTCCAGGGAGTTCTTAAAGCTTTTACAAATAGAGCTAAAGAGAGCCACCATGAAATTTCACATACCATCTTGTCATATAAAGTCTTTTCTTCTATAAATTGGGTTGTGAATCTATGTTGGGCGGCAAACGCTTTTATGTAGTTATGCAAATCAAATGTTTCTCCATGATAATTGAATTGTCTATAGTTGCTCCATGAATTAGGTATAAATATTAATAGCACAATTCCTGGGAACTGTTCTGAAAGTTTTTGCCCTTCTGTACAAATAGTTTTTGCTAAATTAATGGCACTTTTAGGATTATCATTTATTGATACCCATTTTTCAGAATGTATTTCAGGTATTTCAAGTCTACAGTTATAAATATTACTAAAACCAGTATAATGATGTACATAGTCAGATAATTTATCTGCGGAAATTGTAGAATTTAGTCTTTTTATAAATTCACTAAATTTTGAAGAATAAGAAGCAGGACAGATACTGCCAATACATACATCTTTAGGAAATACATCAAAATATTTCGCATCGAAAGGCCTGTATTTTGATAATCCTCTCATCGGATTGTCATCATATGCAGGTTTATTAACGTATGGATTTATAAATTCAAGCTTGGGTTCGTTAATATGTATGCCATGATATAATGTTTGTTTTATGTTGTATTCCTTTGGAGAATATATCGTTGTGTTACCTTGTCCGCAATGGTGTATCTCAGCATAACCACGATTATTGGATATTTTAAAGATAAAACCACTTCGTGAATTAACAGGTATCTCAAAACTTAATCTTTTACCATTAAACATTATATTACACCATTCTTGTAATTTCTTCTCATATTGCTGATTTCTCATTTTATCCAAATATTCATGAGAGTATTGTTGTTTGATCTCCTTTTTTATTTGGTCATTAGAAATAAAATAAACTGTTGGAGTAATTGAAAACAAGACATATTTCTCTTGTGGGACAAATGATAATCCACATTCAATAGCTTCATGTATTGTTACATTATTTTTATTTGCATAAATTTCTTTTTTATACAACCTATAACGCTTATAATCAACACCTAATCCTGTAATCTGGGAGATTCCATAAAGTACGGCTTTGAGAAATAATTCTTTAAAATAGCTGTTTTTTTCTATTTCATCAATAGAAATATGAACACGTTCAATTTCACTAATTAAATTTTTCCCAAAAACTTCATTGATAGTAGATACAGTTGAGATGGCATATACTTTGTCTTTATATGGTACAGCAATAAGGGGCTTTTCTTTAATCTTTTCTCTAAGATATTTCCATCTGTTTTCATTCTTATCGTATGAAATTTGAAACTGAAATATTTCATCGGGAAATGTAGCAGGAATTAGATTACTTTTCAGATATTTTTTTGTACTTCCATCATGTATGGAAAATGGAGTTGTCGTATTGTCTATACTTATTACTTTAAGTATTTCATTGATTTCCTCTTGTTTATTAGAATCTTCGTTAAAACAGAATTTTACAAGAGATAACATAACATTATCAAATCCGTTTGTGTCAATATAAAACGCTTGTCTTCCAGCAGATCGAATAGTTTGAATTAAATCTGCTATTTCAGGTGTAATATCCTTGCCGTAGCCACACCAATACAATCTTCCCGCTCCCTTATCCGTAAAAGCTTCTTTCAAAGCAAACATAAGGGATTTATCTCTTCCACTATATCCTATGATAATTAAATTTTTGTCAACAAAATAACGTCGCAAAGCTGAAACAAATTCACTATTTTGTGAGTCTAGTTCTTTCTCCGTATTTTTGAGTGTTCTAAATTTACAATCTCCATGTAAGGCTATATAAAGTAATTCATTTGAACTTTCTGTCCTATATATACGATCAACGCAATCAAGATTTATAGCTATAGGTGTTATATTGGCTTGTTGTGCAGCTCTTTCCACGAGTCCATCGAAATTTGTACTCCAAACAGATTTTACAATTCCATATTTATTCAGCAGACATAACAATTTATATCCTACATATGGACTTTTCCCATTGCACAGGCTTTCAAAATATTTAGTTCTGTCCGCATCTATTGGATATGAAGCTTCGGCATAAAAAGAATATTCTTCTGGACTCCCCAATTGTGGATATTTCCCTTGCACATCTAACCATTTCTGAATGATGTCTTTACTTAAATCAGATTTTTTTGGATCTACTAATTTTTTTTGATTACCTGATAATGATTGATATATTAAAAATTTCCAATCCCATATACAATCATTTGCCGATTGAATACCAGATGAGATGGATGCACCGGCACCTAATAGGACACCAAATGACCCATCTAAATTTTGTTTGATTGATCGTAAAAAAGCATCAAATTCTAAATATAAATTTTCGGGCATATTCATATTTATATTATAAGTCGTTGGTTATCGTGATTTTATTATTTCTCGTATATCTGACTCACAGCCTCGGCTGTTTCTTTCATCATTTGTCGTAATGACTCAGGGGCAATAACCTCTATTTGTGCACCAAACGAACGGAGCAAAGAACGTAACTCATAATTATTTTGGACTTTTAAGGTTATCTTCCAATATCCATCTTCAAGAGGTGTTGTCACTGCTGATTGAGATTCATGAAGTGGCTTAGTCACAATATATCCAATGGCTTTATCACTAACCTTTAAAATGACTTCTTCTACAGGAGCATTTGAACGCGAAACGCCGACGATATCGCTAAAGTATTCTTTAAAATCTATTCCTTCAGGTTGTATTATGTATGGTTTAGATGTTTCCTTTACTCCTTCGATTCTATCAATTGCAAAGTTTGATAGATAATCCGAGTCTTTATGTTTGCCGATCAGAAACCAGCGATTATTATATTGTTTAAGATGATAAGGAGTAACAATTACAATTCTAGCATCCTTCCCAAATGGATGATATATAATTTCAATGACCCTTTTGTTAACAATTGCATTAAAAATGGGTTTATAGTATAAATCCATTCCTTTAAGATAGGGATTATGCTGAAAACTTACAACTGAATCCAGATTATCTCCTAATTTACTGGTCGTATATAGTCTTTTTTCAAGGTCGTTTAACCACTCAAATTGTGGTACTCCATCGAAACGTTTAAGAAGTATCAATGCATCATAAATCAAATTGAGCTCTTCTTGATTGATAGGTTGATTTTTGATGGAAGCCCCTTTGGTATGGTATCGGTAATATTTTCTATGCCCATCTCGAATGGCATCTATATCCATACCATATCCTTCTTCACTTTCAATGAATTTTAGATCTTCTTGTACTTGACGTTTTTTTACTCCGCAACCATCTTTCGTTTCTCCATTATACAGATAGAGCGCTTCATTGCAGGCATCTACTAAATCCTCAATATAGTAACGCCTAGACCAATTGCTCAGGCATTTATCTATAATCTGGTATCTTAACTGTGCATTCTTATTCGTTGGCATAGGCAATACTATTTATCAAACAATACAAAGCTAATTATGAACAATGCAGTCTTTCTGCATTGTTCATAATCTTTTATATTAGATTTTCTAATTTATCTACTATTGCAGCAATTTCTGTAGAATCAATACTTCCGTTCTCATGGTCAACTGTAGTAAATAAATTTACTCCTTCGATGTAACCGATTGATTTATAAAAATCTCGTTTCTTTTCCCATGATTCCTTATAGGCAGGATTATCTAACATTCCTAAATGTTCCCAAAGGATGGTATCTCCAGATGCATCTTCAAAAGTAAAATCAGGAATACATCGACGGCCGTTATCTTCTATCATTTTTTCGTATTCAAAGTCAATACCTCGTTCATATAGCATATTAGCAATAATTACTTCAGACTTGCTACGTACGATTAATCCTGGCTTTAAGGTTGTGTGAATCAATCCTTCTACATATGGAATGTTTGAAATATCTTCACGTACAGATGTAGAGAAAAGATTTGAATTCCGTTTAGCTAAAACTGACATCTGAGGTTTAGAATACTCGATTAACCACGATATATTATCTTGTATCAACAGAATTAATTTCCCTCTTGCTCGTGTTAAAGCTGTATAGATTAGTTCACGTGAAAGTATACGTCCACTCTTTGGAAGAACAACCAAAACGATCTTAAAATCACTTCCTTGACTCTTATGGATAGTTATAGCATAAGCCAAGTCTATTGTATTATCAGCCTCATCTGACTTAGAAGAATAATATGAAAATCTCTTGTTGGGTAACCCAGTAAAAACAACTGTAGATTTCTTTTCCCTCTTATTTGCATAATTAACAAAACCTATTTGCCCATTTGAAAGTTGACATTCTTCTTTACTCGTAGATTTCTTGCGTTCATTCTTTAATTGAATGACCTTATCTAGAACAGATATGGTAATAGGAGCTATTTCTATTGAAAAATTCTTATTTATACCAACCCACTCTTGGAAATACGAATTAATCTGGAATGTTCCCCATACCGGATTTTTTACCGGTGATAAAACCTGAAAATTTTCAACCTTTGACGGATCGTTTAAGGCTTTATTTACATCATCAAGTCCTATAGATTTACGAATCTTATCGGATAAAGATTTACCTTCCTCTTCTGGCAACTCTTTTTCAATGGCCTCTTTCAAACAGTCTTTAAGGTCGTTTTCATCATTCCAAGTATAAACAACCAGGTCATTATTAAGATTTCCTTTGGCAACTTGCTCAAAAATAAGATCGGAATTCTTTGCAGGTTTTTCTCCAGAGAACCATGATGCTAAAGTCAATATGTCAGAGTCTCCTGTATTAATAGTTCTTACAACATATCGCAATTTTGTTATTGCCGATCTTAAATATTCGTCTTTATTATCCTTTAGGTAGTTAAATAAATCAGCAAATGGTCTGCCAGGCCCAATAGGAGGTAATTGAAATGGGTCTCCAATTAAAATTATTCGATTAATGCTCTTTAAATCCAATGCTTTCATTAAGACATAAAAGTCCTTACATGTAAGCATGGAACACTCGTCAATAATGACATTTTTTGCTCCACAGTATTTACGTTTTTCTGCATCTTCAGGAACACAAGGTGTCATTGTATCCCAGTCAAAGAAACCCTGACGCGTCAGAAATTGCGCAATAGTTAGGGCTTGAATACCTGCTGACATGTTACCTAAGCGAACTCGTGCTTTTCCTGTAGGAGCCAAAAGGAGTGTACCTTCTGCTTTTATTTGTGGCGATTTTAAGAAAGCTTTGACAACTGTAGTTTTGCCTGTTCCAGCTGGACCTGCCAGTACAGAAAGGCGCTTACTGCAGAACATTTCCAATGCCTTTACCTGGTCAGCTACAGCATTACGGCATCGCTCATTTGCTTCATTGTAATCATCAATAGATGCTTTAACAATCGTATTCCAGTCTTCTTTTACTGGTGATTTGACATCCTTTGAAGCACGACCTTTGAATATCTTACGCAAATAATCATCAATTTCTTTATATTCCTTCAATTGCAATGCACACCTGTCATCAGTATTAAGGTATACAGTTTTTTCTTCAATGAACTCTTTGTTTGACATTAAATAATTATATGGCAGTTGATGATTGTCCGCAGCCAAACAATCTTTTATATATAACTCAATCTCGTTTGCCGAAATTAATGTATCACCATCACTGAGACTTGCCACTAGTTTTGAAATGATAAATGAGCGGATCCTTCTATTATCAATTACGGATTCCACTAGTGAAGGAGCTTTTGGAGTCCATTTCCCTTGAATCTTAGGGTCAGCCATTACTCCAAGATCAATCATTTCAGTTGTAACTGGAAGATAATTTTCAATAAGACTCTCCTCGCTGATAATATATGGATTATTTAATAATTCATCGTAGCAGTCAGGACAATCAAACCACCATTTTATTACTTCCGAATTTATTTCAAAACGTGATAGCAGTTCCAGTACCTGTCTTTGGTTACTTAGAGTATTTTTCCAAAGAATACGATAATGAGTAAGTTCACTTTTATATACGGAATCAGGAAGAGACAATTCACCTTTCATCAATTTATCAAAGGTTTCCCATGGATTATCTTTAACCCCACAATATCCATTATTTCGTAAATCTTGCTCAATTATATACGCATAATTTACCCCTATTGCTGATAGAGCCTCGGCGAAAGCAGGGAACGGACCTATCATATCCTTCACCTTTGCAATTTGGGAATCTATCCACAAAATTTGTTGTTTCCAGTTTCCTCCGACAAGTCCATGATTAATGACACATTCTAAACATTTCCTGGCTACATTCAAAATAATCAACATGCTATGGTTGCTAACATATTCACAACCATACGACAACTCATTAAAAATTTTCTGGCTATTGCCTAGCTTTGGAATGGTAATTTTTATTTCATCAATTACTTCTTGTTTTGATTTACCTGTTTGGGCTTTTACATAGTCTTCATCAAGTGACATATATTCATGATATGGCAAAAGAAATCCTTTTGACCTCTTCAAATCAGTTCTTATACCATGCTCAAAGATCAAATCCCAAAAAGGATATGTATAATCAGTTGTTGTGTCATATGTTTGTACCGGTAAAACTTTGGTGATTTCACCTATACCAACAATTAATTTTGCATCTTCATCAATTGGATTACCACTTTTGCAATAGAAAACTCCGAGTGAAGTACCAGCTTCTATATTTGATCTAAAGTGATTTAATATTTCAAACTGTCTCTCTTTTCCATATACCCAAGATGTAGGAAACGGTGCAATTTCATCATCAGACATATTCGGATATTTATGATTCAGTTCTTCCTGATAATCACGAGATAGATATCGGAAAGGTATTCCAAAAAAGCTATATGGTTTGAGTTCTATTGTTGTAGGTAAGAGCTTTGCATGTGGAGTCTCTCCAAAAGCATAAACATGTTTGAAGATTCTTTTATATGGCTTCTCATTCATAAAACCACCATTCTCGCCAACACAAGCAGGTAATTGATCTTGCTTGAGAGAATTCCAATCCTTTCCTGCATAAGTTTCTTCTTTGTTCTCATCTTTTCTTTCAGATATATTGTGAAGCATCATGCAGAATGGATTATTTTTCGGACATTGACAAATAGTTCCATTCCATTTATTATCGTGCCAAGGCACACGGATTGATATATGTTTCATGATAATCGTCTTATTTCGTATTAATATTATTTTCTACAATCTTGGCAAACGCATCAGCACATTTCTTAATATCTTCATACTCTGCCAGTTTTTTGCCACTAAGGTTATCGTCTGTCCAATCTTCAATATCTTTTGCATACACATCTTTGATGGAGCTTTGTAGTGATTCTATTTTAAGAGGAACAGGAAGGTTATTTATTTGCATATCATCAATGATTCTTTTGAAATAAGCAAAATCACCTTCTATAATAAATCCCTTATCTGCTGCTATACGATAAATCGCAATCCAATGTCTTTGCTTACTCAAAGGAGACTTTTTAGGCTCATATCCAATAAGCTGGCAAATGCTCTTTTTCAGAGTTGCGATTCGTTTTTCTTCTGGCCAATCCTTTACGTCCGCTTCAGCGACCAATTGCTGATCATCATTTTCTTCATTATAATATGGATGCAACTGAATTACTTTATGGGCATAAGAATTTTCTTTGTGCACACTTTCTGATTTTTGTATTTCATGTCCATTCATTTCCAAATCTGTAATAGAAGAACCCGTAGAATAGAAATACATGGTCAGGATGATGCTGATTGCGGTATCAACTTCCTGTTCTGAAGCGGTAGGAGAAATGTGTGATTCACTGTTTCTCCAGCCTTTAATGAGCATAAGGTATTGATATAGCTGCTGCTTCCCTTCATCCGTGCTGTATTTCAGATTCCATAGACATTTATGAGCATAAATTACGTTTTTCCAAGTTACATCTTCACCGGGATTTTGGGCAGGAACTTCATGGCCTTTCATCAGATAATACAATTTCTTCAGATATGCTTCAAACTTGGTGACTAATAAATTAAATGCCACAAACTTATCTACTATAGTTGCTTTCTTACCGTATAGATTTGTAAATGCCCGCTGGATAAACATGCCTACATTGTCCAAAGAGTCAATTGACGGTGTGTCTATCACATAGAATACGCTGTCTATAATCTCGTCTATAGGACGCATTTGTGGAAGCACTGTGGTCAAAGTTGTTTTCAGAATACTCCGGATATTATCTTTTATGACGGCTACGTCTACATGCTGTACTTTGTCTGTAACAACGTTTTCGTCTTGCGGCACCTGTTCTTCTTCGGATTGATAATTTTCCTCCATATTCAAGTACGCTTTCAGAATACGTTCTCTACAACTGCTGTCCAGAATAAACTCTCGAAGTAATTTGTCTGCTTTGGGAATAACCAGACGAGCCGGAACTTCTGTACCTTCTACTTTGGCAATGAACTCACGAGTCTTGGCCATGTTCAATGTCAGTTTCAGGTTGTCAAACTGGCTGAACTCATTCAGATTTTGCTCCGTTACATTACGACTCATGATGTGCTCCAGTTGACTGGCGTTTATACCAGTCGCTTCGGCCAGAATCATTACTTGTTTGTGTAATTCGCGGAATTGGTATTCTGCGATATAATCATAAATCGTCTTACCCGGCGACAGATGCAAATCTCCACTTTGCAGGTCGTGTAGGATAATCATTGCCGTACGCTGATCCTTTTGTGAAAGAGAAGCAAAGGTTTTATGCAACTCTTTAAAGGCTTCTTTGGTCAGTTCGCTTCCCGGACCGGACATGTAGAGGTTCTTGATGAACTTCACAAACTTGGAGTTGATATATTCGGCATCGATCGTACCCGTACCTGTTTCTGTGATATAGGTGTCAATAGGATAGTCAAAATCATCTCCTTCCGTACTGCCCCCTCCATTACCCTCAAACAGTTCCCTGTATCGTTGCAGCAGAATAAGGTAAGTCTGTTCGTCCAGTTCCATCTTGACATAGGTATAGGTATCACCATGCTGGAACTCATATTCATCCTTATCCCATGTGAATCCTTGCAGCTTGGCTGCTTCCAGCAGATGGGTCATCTGGCTGAAATCTTTGGCAAACATATTCCTGTCTTCTCTTGCTTCCGGCAATTTTGCAAAATTCTCAATTTTTTGTGCCTGGAATATATCCCTTATGTGCAAGAACTTCTGGTTGATATTTGTCAGATTACTTTCCAGTTTATCGACAAAAACGCCCAACGGTCTGTCCACATATACATCGAGTGCATCATTGATATTCTGCTCCATGGTATAAGGGAAAGAGTAATAGCGGATAATGCCGAAAGGCTTGTCTGGACCAAACAAGCGGTTGGTACGTGAGAACGACTGGATAATGTCCACATATTTCATTACCTTATCTACATACAGCGTATTTACCCATTTGGAATCATAACCTGTCAACATCTGCGAAACTACAATAAGCAAGTCTATCTGCTGTGCATGATCATGTTCTATATTGAGGTAAGGCTTCTTGTGTGCCAGTCTTTTGGCTACATCCTTTTTGTATTTGGCGTATGTGGAAAGCTGGAATGTTGTTCCATATTTTTGGTTATAGTCATCCAGCATCTCCAGCAAGGCATCTTCCTTGGCGATTCCGCCATCAGAATTGTCTATGTTGTTGTCGAATACGGCCACCACATTCAGAGAAGAATATTGCTCTTTGAATATCCGATAATAAGCTATTGCCTCAGGTATATTTTTTGTAGCCAGAATGGCATGGAATTTACCGTTCTTACTCAGTTTATCCCTTCCGCTTGCGATGTCGGCAGCAACAGCCTGATGATGAACTGGCTGCTGGTACAAATCTTTAGGTAGATAATGTTCTATTCCATGTATAGTTTCATCTCCTTCCTTATAAGTGTCCGGCATCTTCAGTTCATTCATGAATCGGTTGTAAACAGCCATTTTCTGCTCGTCATTTTCAATCTCTTCAATGCTATTTATCTTCAGTTGGGAGAATGCCACTTTTTCGCGAAGCTCATTGTTATCGTAGGTTCTCACCATATACGGATCGAATCCCAATACGTTGTGATCAGGGATTCCGTTGGCGATGGTGTATTTATGAATCATGTCGCCGAATATGGTTTCGGTCATGATTTCATGCTTGGCGTTTTCTTTGAAGACTGGTGTGCCCGTGAAGCCGAAAAGCAGGGCTCTTTTGAACGTGTTCTTGATACCTATCAGCATATCGCCGAACACACTACGATGACATTCATCTATGATGAATACCAGTCGTTTGCGGTCTATCAAATCAATGTCGTCCTGTGAAATATCTTTCCCGGCCTTGATGTTCGACATCTTCTGAATAGAGGTTACAATCAGGCGGTCGTCATTATCCGTACTTTTGAGTTTACTCAACAGGATGGCCGTATTCTGCGTATCCTGAATCGCTTCGTCTTCTCCCGCAAAGCCACGGTATTCATCCAGCGATTGCACGCTCAGTTCGATACGGTCCAATAGAAATACCACTTTGTCTGCATCGCCGGAATTGGCAATGAGTTGTGCCGATTTGAAACTGGTCATGGTCTTTCCGGAACCGGTGGTATGCCACACATATCCACCACGATGCTGATGAGTATCCCAGTTGGTTTTATGCGTTATGTCACTGATTTTGCTGGCTGCAAAATACTGATAGCTGCGAAGTACTTTCAGTGTCTTGTCCTTATCGTCGGCAATGGTATAATAACCGATTAGCTGATGCGCCATGGGGATGCTGAGCAAATCGGACACAATTCGTCGCCAGTCTCGTATGATGGTGTTGTTAAAGTCTTCCCAATGGAAATAGAATTCCGGCTTGAAATTCTCTTCTTCCCGGATTGGCAAAATAGAGTGTCTCCTCCGGAGTCATGGCCACGAAAATCTGCACCATCTTGAAGATGCCGTTGCTGAATACGCCTTCATGAGTATAACGCTTAATTTGGAAGGTAGCCTGACTTACATCTACTTTGGAACGCTTCAGTTCGATATGAATCACCGGCATACCATTGATGAGCAACATCACATCGCCCCGTCGGTCACCGCCCAACGGGTGTGAAGCTTTAAAACGAGGTTGGCGAGCAATTTGGTAGCGACTCTGTCCGGCACTGATTTCACGTGCATCGAAAATCTTCAGATAGACTTCCTTACCGTAATTGTTGGTATCGGCAGGGTTGTCGCGTTTGATGCATACCTGTCCGCCATTGATAAACATATTCATGGCGTATGGACTGTCGCACAGATTCACCTGATCGAGGATTTGGCGCATCTCACTTGCGGTAAGCGGATAATTACCCAATTTATTGATGTCTCTGTTGTTGTCAAAGAGAATCTTGGCCCAGTTCTGAATCAAATCTTCTTCTGTGGGTTGTACAAGGACTTCCTTTTCCCAATCGTGATGGGGGAGAAGGTCGACCAAGGCTTGTTCAAACTGACTTTCCTTGACGAAATATTGTATGTCGTTTATATTATCCATATTTACTTGATAAAGGTTTGAATGATATTTATACAAACATCTTATCCAGACATGCTGCCTTAATTTGTTTTAGCTTTTCAAGACGCTGGGTTTGGAGAGAGATTTGTCTATCAAGATTACAGAAATAAGATGCGATTTTTTGTTGCTCCAATAAATCTTTTGGATAAATTATATTAATGTCTAAAAAATCTTCAGCACTAATATTAAGTAATCCATGATTTCTTGCACCCTCTTCAGCTCTTTTTGCTATTTCATGATGCCATAGAGTTGTATTAAAGAATATGACTAAATAATCAGATAAAATAGAAGTATTTTGTTTGTTCAATGCAAATACTATATATAAAGTTGATAATACTCCCATGTCAAATTTATCAAGTCTTTTTATTGATCCATATGGAAAGCCATTAGAATAGCTTTTGTTGTATGCAAATTCTCCATTTTTAATAAGATAGTATCCACTAATATTTGAACTAGCAACTATGTTATTAAAATATGTAAGTTGAGAAACTAAGCCTTCAATAGCAGAAATGGTTAAAGGAGTAAACGATTCTAAATTTTTATTTTTCCTTGTAATTCTACTTGCTATATTACAAAGTCTCTCTTTTTCCCATTCTTCTTCAAATCCTTTAAATCTTACTTTAGGTACAGTTTCTCCTTCTTGTGGAAACATTGATTGTAGGCTTGCCGCTTTTATTTGTTTTAAAGACGCAAGTTTCTTTGAAGTAGTTTGAATTAATGAGTCCAGCTTCTGGAAGTAAGATGCTATTTTTTGTTGCTCTTGTAATGATGGTATTTTTATTTGGCATTTTTGAAGTTTATCAAAAAAGAAATATAATCTTACACCCCCTTCTTGATATTGCTCTATCATTCTTTTAAATATATTAGTTTTGAACCAATATAAAAGAAATAAATCATCTATTATATCGCTCGTTTTAAAAACTTCATACAATGAACTTACAATAACATCTTTTACACCCTGATAATAGCCTAACGAACCTACATTTATTCTAGCAGGATTATAAGCAAATGAATTAGAAGAAACAATAAAATACATTCGTTTGTCTGCTTTTGACATTGTTCCTCCATTTTCAAATTGTTCTTTTTGAGGAATGAAACCTAACTCGTTTGAAATGGAATAACTTTCCAATGATAGATTTTCACTATTTTTTATTCCTGCTTTATATGTAATTTCTTTGAAAGAGAAATGTTTCCATTCATTTTTAAAGTTCTCAAATCTAATTTCAGGCATATTCATATTTTATTCCTTTCCATCATTAATCAACTCATTAAACCCTGATATTATAAATTCATCTCCAGTTAGTTCACCAATAAGACCGGATAATTCTTTTTGGGATTTTTCCAAATCATCATTCAACTGCTTGTAGCTTATGGCATACTTCTTTCCTAATGCAAGCACTTTATTTTCAAAAGTAGATAAAACCTCAGCGAGCGTTTCATCAATACCTTTGATAATAGGATCAATCCATTTTCTATGCAGGAACAGAGAAATATCTTCGTCAGAAAGACTATTTATAGTTTCTACCGTTTTGTCGATAAGAGTCTGCTTGGCCTCCTTAATTTGTTTGTTCTTGTTTTTCTGTTCCTCCCAGAGTTTGACAATCTTCTTCAGTTTCTCTTTAGTTTCTGCTTCCACCTCATCCTTCTTGGCTTTTGCTCCCGCAGTAATGGCTTTCTTATCAAAGGCATTTTCCTTTTCACTATCAAAATAAGCCTCAGACTCCTCTTCCGAGAAGTTTTCACGGATTTCATCCAGTTCACCGGAGATTTCTTCTACTCTCATCTGCAAATCGGCAATTGCTTTCAAATCGTCCTGAAATTTTTCCTGTTGTACCAATTCAAAAGGAATAATGTGGCCTTTCAAGCCATCAGGCACTTCAATCTCTTCGTCACCTTTCTTTACCAGTTTATAAGCAGGTTCTACTACTTTTACTGCTTCAATGCCTTCCTGCTGTATGGTTTCAATGTCGTTGGTAATGCTCTGCCAGTTGTCAGCCAACGCTTGATAGGCTGCATATCGGTCGATGAGAGGCATCCCATGCAAACGGGCAAAAATATCATCGGAAATAGCATCCAACTCTTTCTGGGGATTTGCAGTCGCTATCTGATCAATCAGCCGGTGATGAACACTATCGGCAAAACCTTCAAAAGCCCGTGCAAATCTCTTCTGGAAGGCTTTTACGTCTGTATTCTGCTCTATAACCGATTGAGTATCTTCTGTCTTCAATTGAGAATAAGGTTTGTCTGCATCCGCTACAAACAATTCTTCGCGCAAAGAAGGGAATGTGTCCCAATATTTTTGAAGTTCATCAATCTCGCTGTGAGGGATGCCTCCGAACATGGTGGCATAGATGTCGAACTTCTCAACAGGATCACTGGAATCTACATAACGAGGAATATTTAGATTGTAACCGTTTCGACGGATCTCATCACGGAACACTGTACGGGAATATCCAGGAATCGTTTTGCGGTCGCGTACCGTATCGGCAATACGTTTGATATCACATTCGCGCAGCTTGTTGTTTTTCCCTTCCTTTACAAAACCCTTCGAGGCATCGATAATCAGCACATCGTCATTGTCACGATGCTGTTTGAGCACCATGATGAGGGTAGGAATACCTGTGCCGAAGAAGATATTGGCCGGCAGTCCGATAATGGCATCGATGTTGTTCTTCTCAATCAAGTTGCGACGTATTTTGCCTTCCCCTTCACTATTTTCATCGGCATCGCCACGGAAGAGAACTCCATGAGGAAGTACAATTGTCAGGATGCCGTCTGGTTTAAGGTGATGGAGCTCATGAAGCAGAAAGGCGTAGTCAGCTTTGCTTTTAGGAGCTACACCATAATCCTTGAAACGCGGATCCAGTTCACGGTCGTTGGCATCCCACTGTTGCGAATATGGAGGATTGCTGACAACGGCATCCACGTACAGCGGTTTGCCGATGTCACCGCCGTCGGTCTGCAAAGGCCAGTCCTCTTCCAGAGAGTCAGCACAACGGGTATTTATATTATCCGGTTTGATACCACGCATTACCAGGTTCATACGGGTCAGGTTGTAAGTGTTTTCTTTCAACTCCTGTGCATAGTATTTCACTTTGTTCTTGTCCTCAATATGACGCCCAATCGATTTACCGATGGTAATCAACAAGGAACCTGAACCGCTTGTAGGGTCATAAATTTCAATTTTGTCTTTATTCTTATGGTGTTCAGCCACAATTTCAGACATCAAGATAGCCACCTCGTGAGGTGTATAGAATTCTCCGGCCTTTTTTCCGGCATTGGCTGCAAAGTTACTGATGAGGTATTCATATACATACCCCAGCACGTCATAGTCCTGACTTCCATCGGTAGGTATATCTTTTATCAGCTTGATCAAATTCTTCAGTGCACGTGTTTGTGAGGCCGTATTTTCGCCCAATTTACTCAATCCGGCCTGTAATGTCTTGAAGATGTTTTCATAGACATGTTTATAATGAGGGCTGATCAGGCGGTCGAAGCTGTTGAGTGCTCCGCTCAAGTCGGCTACACTAAATTCAGAATTGGGCTTCAGCCAGGTACCAAACAGATTTTTGTATCCAATGAAGTAGCCGATGTTGTTTCTGCAATACTCCATCATCATGACTGCTTCTTGATTCTCATGATCTTCTACAAGTGTCACGATATCTTCATCAGTCCATCCGATACTTTTCAGATAGTTCACTTCGTTGTCTGACAGGAATTTATAGAAAATCAAGCCAAGAATATAATCTTTGTATTCGTTGGCTTCTATCTTGGAGCGCATCTTGTTGGCAGATGCCCATATCTTATTGGCAAGTTGTTGTTTGTTCATAAAATCAATTTTGAAATTAGCTTACTCTATATGAAAATATCATAAGCAAAGGTGTAAATAAAGAATGCAGACATTCTGCATTTATTGGGAATACTTAATATATAGGAATCTCATCATCAGACTCTCTTAGCAGGTCCTTAACCTCCACGTTAAGTACTTTAGCTATTTGAAGTAGCATTTCCAAACTAGGTTGTGCCGTATTAGTACACCATTTGGAGATGGTAGCAGGATCTTTCCCCACTTGCTCTGCCAGCCATTTATTGGTCTTTTCCTTCTCGGCTAACATCACCTTGATTCGGTTTATTTTTTTATTAGACATATCTCATCTTTAATTAACAATTATACAAATATAGTCTTTTTACCTAGAAGAGCAATTGAGTTTTGATTAATAATTAGCTGTAAAAGGAAATTTTATTGCGTATAATTCAATTTTTTACGGTATTATGGCCGAAAACAATGTATCTAAGAGATTTTGATTAAGATAAATTGTTTACTTTTGAAGTATAGACAATCTTAAAATTGATTTTTATGAATGATAATATTGAATATGAGAAATTTACTCAAGAGATTTATAATGAGATTTTGAAGAATTTGTATGTAAAGAATATAGATGTTAAGCATAATGTGAAATTGACTGGAAAGTCAGGCCAGAAGCATCAAATAGATGTGTACTGGGAATATCAATATGATAATACCACATTTAAGATTGTAATAGAGTGTAAGAATTATAACCACACAGTATCTATTGGAAAAGTGAGAGACTTTTTTGGCGTTCTTTATGATTTGGGAGATGTCAAAGGTATAATGGTTACCAGGAAGGGTTATCAGGAAGGTGCAAAGAAGTTTGGTGAGCATTACGGGATTGATTTAATGAAATTAAGAGAACCGGAAGAGGGAGAGGCTATTGTTGCTGAAACCACATTAACTATTGATAGTTCTGTTAGACATAGACTTTTTCAGGTTGATGAAGATTGGGCTAAAGCACATGATTTTAATATCCAATTATATAAAAAACGACTGGACTGTTTGAGTCTTTCGCCTAGTAGCAATAAATGGATTAATGCAACCCATATTCCTTTAACAACTAAAGAAAATAAGATTAGAAATGCAAAAGATGAGATTATTGCAGATATACAGAAATTAGAAGAAGAATTACCTGAAAATTGTCAACAAAATAAAGACTATGTATTTCCATTTGACGATGCTTTTATAAAAACAGATTGCGGAAATATCAAGATTAAAGAAATCAAGTTTGAATATGAGAATCATACAGAAACAAAACAGATTAAAATTGATGCGCAAAACATAACCAAGGCAATACTTAAAAATACGATTAGTAAGGAGGTACAGTTAATAGGGAAAACATATATGGACTATAAGTCCCCAATGAAGTAGTTTGTTCTTTATTTTGTGTAAAGTTATTTATGAAAATTCGGACTGAATAATATCGAATAACAACGATATTTTATCCCTCTATTAACGATAAGTAATGGTGATACAAAATAAAAGGAGAGGATTTCCCTCTCCTCCATAAAGAAATCCACGTTACACCTCCAATTCCTTCAACGGCAATCCATAATTATATTGTCTGAAAAATCCTCTGTGGATAAGTTTCAGGCCAAGGGTCTGATAATACTTGTAGTCATCATCCTCGGTGCAGAGGTATTTGTAACCATAGCGCGGAGCGTATTCCTTGAAGAATCTGGCAAGGTCTTTCAGGTTTTCCTGCTGGTTTCGTTTGAAGTTGCCGCGCACAATGATAATGCTCCAGTCGGGGATGCTGCCAACACCACAACTGTATTCCCAGAAACGGATATATAAATCCATTTCGTCTACATGGACGGAAACACATATGCCGTTGGCGTTGTGCATGACGGAACAGCAGTTTCTGTAACCGAATCTCTCACACAAATAGAGATTGAAATCGTAAATAAAAT
>ERZ857745.2755-NODE-2755-length-18160-cov-3.869263_pt1 | contig 18160 bp, 30 predicted proteins | sample MGYA00519699_ERZ857745 | MGnify/ENA primary metagenome ERZ857745 (study PRJEB31778, sample SAMEA3449357) | human gut metagenome | biome: human gut; feature: human-associated habitat; material: faeces | place: United Kingdom | collected 2010/2012 ...
TATGCAGTCTATGTGACAGGGCTGAGCGATGCGAAAATTTATACCTGCACCGATGCAACCACAAAGGGTGTTCGCTCCGGCGGCGGCAGCGTTGTCTATATCAACAATGCAACAGGGGCAAATTTTTCTTACACAAATGGCTCAAACGGCATCGTTTTTGTAGATGGACAGCAAGTATTACCGCAGCAGACTGCTACTGCTGCAATATTATCTATGGGGAGTAATGTATAATGTTTAGTTTGAGAGACTTTGTAAAAAAAGGCTTTTTGGACGCAATCGGGAAAATGGCAGATTATCAAATTATCCTTAACGCTGCCGGATGGCACGAAAAAGGAGTACTCACAGAAGATGATCTGTCGGAAATCAATCAGGCAATGGAAAATTATGTGCCGGAGGGAGTAACAGAAAATGAGTAAAAAACCGTTGACACGTGACGAGCAATTTTTAGCAAAAGCAGCCGGTGATGATGTACCGATGCCAAAACCTCTCACACGAGTGCAGGAGTTTTTAGAAAGAATCGTTGAACGGCTAAGTGGAAGCGTGACAGAGGAAACACTTAGCAACGCAATTGCACAGCTAAGCCGAAAAGCCATCCAATTCCGGCATGGGAAAGGAACATTTACCGCAACCGCAACTGGTACAAATGTTGTGTGGCAGTACGGCGGACAACAGGTGCAAAACAACAACTGCACGTTTGATGTAAAATCAGACAATGGACTGATTTGCATGGATTTTGACAGTATTACATCCTTATCAATTCAAAATGATGCTGCAAACAAAATGGATTTGTCAGACTTAGGCGGTAAAATTACAAATACGCTAAACTTATACAGATGTACCAACATCACAGGAGATTTATCCGATTTAGGCGGTAAAATTACAAATACGCTAAACTTATACAACTGTACCAACATCACAGGAGATTTATCCGATTTAGACGGTAAGATTGCAAGCATGCTCAACTTAAGCGGCTGTTCAAGCATTACTGGCGTTTACTCTGGGACAAAATACCCAAAAACATTTGATGTATCAACAACAGCTATCACGTCAGCCGATATGGACGCAAATTTGATAAATTTTGCCGAAAGTGGTGTCAGATCAGGCAGATTTGCAGCAGACGGAATGAAACGGACGGCTGCATCCGATGATGCTGTTGCAACATTGGTTGCAAATGGCTGGACAGTATCGGGCCTTACAAAGGAGAGTTAAGCTTATGTACATAAGATATACAAATTATAAAACGGGAATGCAACTCGGTGAAAATGACAGCGTTTTGATGTCATTGCAAGAATTTTTAAATGGCGGCAAAGATTTGGAGGACGTTCCGGTTACGATTACGCCGGACGGTAATCCTCCAACAGACATAGATGATGATGTCGAAGAAGAATTTGAAATTAATGAGGAGGAAACAGTGTGATTCAAGGAATTATCACCATTGCAGTTTCTGTGCTGTCTGCAACGGGCATTCTGGGCATCGGTACAAGGTCGATTTTAAACCGCATGCAAAAGCAGGATGCCCGACAAAAGGCACTGGAATATGGCGTGCAAGCCCTGCTTCGTGACCGAATGTTGCACTGCTATAATAAGTATATCGAAGCCGGATTTGCACCCATCTATGCGAAGGAAAACTATGAAAACATGTATCGGCAGTATCACGAACTAGGCGGCAATGGTGTAATGACACACTTGCACGAAGAATTTATGGCACTGCCAACCGAGAAAGGAGCATAACATGAGAAACTGGAAACTTTGGGCAAAGGCAGCGGCAGTCAGAGCCGTGAAAACCATGGCACAGACAGCAGTAGCAACGATTGGCGTAGCTGCCGTGATGCAAGATGTCAACTGGATCGCTGTGGGCAGTGCTGCTCTGCTGGCTGGCGTGTTGTCTGTTTTGACATCCGTGGCAGGGCTGCCAGAAGCAGAGTAACGAATAAAAAAAAGAACCCGGCAGCAAATCGCTACCGGGCAAGGTAAAAATATTAGAGTATAATAAGAATAATGATTTCAATCCATCTCCTAAAAAGAAGAACATAGCAAATTGTTTAAATTTCATTGCTGAATGATATTATACCGTGGCTAAAGACGCTTGTCAATTATTATAGATTTTTTTGTCAGATTGCATAAAATTGATCTGTTTGTATCAATGTGATATATGTCATCATAACCAACGTATATTCCGGAACATCTGTTATACCGGACTTCCAGCGTTGCAAAGTGCTGTAAGGTATACCGAATCTATCGGATACTTTCCGGAGCGTTTCATAATGGTTTAAAAGTTCCTGAAATCCATCCTTTGCAATGCTGTAGATGTATTTTAGAACCTCTGCAACAGTGCCAGATTCTAAATCATTCATCCATTCTTGCCAGCCTCGTTCCATAATATATAGATCAAAGTTGTCATATTCTTTCGCTTCTTTATAAAGCTTGACAAACGTATTAAATTCAATATTTTTCATTATCATTTCCTTTTTATAACAGACTATGCACGCTGAGATTTGAACAAATCCATACTCAGCGTGCAAGCTTCTTAAATCTTACTGGGCTTTATGCTTTGTTTATTCCCAATTTGAATGTTCTTCATAGCAGAATGTCCAGCACCCTTTTTCATCAATCTCAATTTCATTGATTTTTGCACCAGTTCCATTCTCACCATCCCAGTTTCCATAGCCATTGTCTTTGCACCAAGCAACGCATTCGTCATATGTTCCAACAAAGTTGTCCATTTCTCCCGGCTGTGCTGCCAATTCAACTGCAAATTTCTTCATAATAATTACCTCAAATCTTTCTGCCCTATGGGCGGTCTGTGTTGTTTGGACTTTATCATGTCCTTGACTGTAATTATAGTATACATCATTTTGGTGCATTTGTCAACGCTTTTTTATCATTTTGATGTTATTTCAATTGATTTTGTAGGGATGCACAAAAACAATATACGCAATTTGTGTATTTTGAACAATTACGAACAAAAAAAGGAGTGTGTCAACCATGTCAACGTATCAATTTAACGACAAAACCCAGCTGTCAGCACATTTTAACGTGCAGGAGTTTAAATGTCAGTGCGGTAAATCGCACGACATTTTGATAGACAGCAAGCTTATAGATAAGCTGGAGCAGCTTTACACTGCCCTGAATTGCAGCAAAATCATTGTGACAAGCGGTTATCGCTGCCCAGAGCATGATAAGGCTGTAGGCGGTACAAGCAGCGGTCAGCACACAAAGGGCACTGCTGCGGATGTTTGTTGCTACGGGCAGGATGGTCAGCCAATCAGCAGCAAGACAGTGTGCTGTAAGGCTCAAGACTTAGGTTTCGGCGGCATTGCTAACATTACAAGTAGTTATCAATACACACATCTGGATGTGCGGACAGGATACCGTTGGCTCGGTGACGAGGTCAAAGGGAATAGCACAGTTACAGAGGATTTTTACAAGTATTTTGGCATCAAAAAAACCACCGAAACAACGAGCATTTTAAAAGGGATTGATGTATCGTACTGTCAAAACGAGGTTGACTGGGACGCTGCAAAAGCATCCGGACTGGTTGACTTTGCGATTCTGCGAGCAGGCTACGGAAGGGAAACCACTCAGGTAGACACACAGTTTGAACGAAACTATGCCGCTTGTAAGCGTCTGGGTATCCCCTGCGGTGCGTATTGGTTTAGCTATGCGATGTCAGCAGACGAGGCAAGACGTGAAGCACAGGTGTTTTTGCAGACCATTAAAGGTAAATCGTTTGAGTATCCGGTTTATATGGACTTGGAAAACGAAAAGCAATTTGCACTGGGAAAAGCGGCTTGCTCTGCGATAGTAGACGCATTTTTAAGCGTGTTGGAGCAATCCGGATACTATGCCGGACTGTATTGCAGTACCTACTACTTAGACAATTACCTGTCGGATAGTATCAAAAGCCGTTATACGGTCTGGTGTGCCCAGTATGCAAGTAAATGCACCTATCAAAATCCATACGGTATCTGGCAATATAACGTAGCTGGTAATGCTGAGTATGACATTATTGGGCAAAAGAGCATCCCTGGTATTGTCGGTGAGTGTGATATGGATTACTGTTACACCGATTACCCAGCAATCATAAAAGCTGCTGGATTGAACGGCTTCACGAAAACAACGCAGCCGACCGAGCCTGAACCAGAGCCAACCACAACACCTGAACCAGACACCGAAGAATCCACGTTGCAGCAGATTTTGAAACACGTAGCTTCGCTGGATGCAAAGCTATAATTTTCATCGACAAAATTCGACAAGCAATTTTATTGACAAGCTGTGAAAAAACATGATATAATAAATTCATTCAATCCGGATGTACCGGATGAAAATTTTTTTATTTTTCCCAACCTACTAATTGTGGAAAAGCCGTTCCCTGAAGTTGATCATCTCAGGAAACGGCTGCTTTTTTTGTATATTTTGCTGTTTGACTTTTGACATCCTTTATGTTATAATAAAAATAACAGAACCCTGTACACCTCTCGACGATGTGTCCCATGCAGGGGCTTTTATGCGGTAATGCCAAAAAGAAATAATGGTGATAGAATGGGCAGACCAAAAAAAGAGAAGCCGAACCGGAAAGATGGCTGCTATGAAGTAAAGATAACCGTTGGAAAATCGGTTGATGGATCTCTTATTCGCAAGAGTTTTTATAGCACAAAAAGCAAAGAGGCAGCCAGACAAAAGGCAGAACAATATAAAATCAATCAGGCAATGCAAGAAAAAACGGGGCTTTGTTTTCAAAAGAACCGTACACTATTTGCTACTTGGGCGTTGGAATGGCTGGAAACTTACAAAAAAGGGAAGGTAAAAGAACAGACTTATTATTTTACCTATCAGACCAACATCGAAAAATATTTGATTCCATTTTTCGGAAAGATGCGGCTGCAAAGCATTCATCAAATTGATGTGCAGCGGTATTTTAATACCGTACGAAATGCTGATACCGGCGAACCATTATCAGCATCCGCCTTAGATAAGCACAAAATGATTTTGAATGCTATTTTTTGTGCAGCGATTGACAACGACCTCTGCTTTAAAAATCCAGTGAAAAACTTGAAAATAGAAGCGAAGCAAAAGCAGGAACGGCATGTATATACAGCAGAGCAGGCAAAGACGGCGGAACAATATGCAATAGAACATGGACGATATGACATTGTTTTACTAATGCATACTGGTTTGCGGCGGTCTGAATTATTAGGTTTGCAGTGGGCTGATTTGGATTTTGAAAAGAAGCTGCTTCATGTGCAACGGGCAGTTACATCCAGTAAAAACCGGATTATCATTGATAAGCCGAAAACGGCGACTTCTGTTCGGTATATTCCGATTTCTGATTTTTTGATTGATGTGCTTGGAAAGATGAAAAAAGTCGGGTGTTATGTGATTCCTGGAAAGCATCCAGATGAACCCATGAAACCACATACTTATGCAGATCATTTTTCGGATTTCATGAAAAGGATGCAAAAAGAAACGGGACTGCCAATTTTAACACCGCACGAATTACGCCACACATTTGGTACGCTGTTGAGAGAAAACGATGTGGATATTTATACCATCCAAAAAGTACTTGGGCACTCTGACATCACAGTTACTTCCAGCATTTATGTGCATAATGATATTGAAGTACTGCGGAAGCGGCTAAAAGTAGATGAAGAATAAAAAAAGGTGCTTGTGTCGTGGTAAGTGTCGTAAAAATAAAAAAATAACGTAATTTCGTCAGTTTTTGTGATGTTTTGCATGAGTTCAACTCTCGTCGCCTCCACCACCAAACGTGTAGGAAATACGGCAAAAATGCCGATTTTCTGCACGTTTTCTTTTTGCTAGGATTCGATATAAACGGAAATAAACGGGTTTAAATGTCGTAGTAAAGTCGTGGTAAGTTATAAAAATTAGCCGTCTAAACTTGTAAAAAATCCAGCTTAGGCGGCTTTTTTATTTATTGTACCATACATTTGCATGAAAATAAAGAAAAATCCCATCGAAGCGGTTAATGTACCTGCTTCGATATTTCATGTCATAAAAACAAAAAAATGAAAATTGGTTTTTTTTTTGGAAAAGGCTTGAATGAAAGTGACTATTATTGTATAATAGAAGAAAAGGAGATGGAAAAATGAAAGTTGAATATAATACACGGGATGCGAAAGGAAACGATTTTGTAAAAGAAGTAGAAATAAAGCAGTTTGCTGTTAATCAAGTAGAATTTGTGTGCCCTATTTGCCATAGACATGTGTTTGAGGGCGTAGAATTAAAAAAAGCAGTTTCCGCGAATTTTACAGATTGGGCGTATGTTGGAGATTATATTTGTGTGCCTTGCTCTGAATTGCTTAGCTTGTTTTTTTACAGCTATAGTGTAGAAAATGGGGAAATTAGGCTGTACAATGTGCGTGAAATTTATAGCAATATAATGCGAAAACACAAATTGCCGTTTAAATTTATAATTACAAAATCTCAAAAAAAGCATTTATTTTATTTAGCAACAGAAAATCTTTCTGACGAAGAATTTGCTATACAATTAGAAACGGAAACAATATTTACAAACAGAAGCCGAATGAAAACGCTGTTTGATTTTGTAGAGTGTATGATAACACTTGGAGCAGGTAAAGGGCTGATGTCAGAGGGAAAGTTGCCAAGGGATATTTTATTTAAACCATTTGGGGCAAAAGCACTTTTTTTCTTACGAGACGAATTACGAAAATCAAGGGAAATACAAATTCCTTTACATTGTGGACAAAAAAGAGAAATTATGGAGGAAGAAGCTATATGCTGTATAATTTCAACACTGAAAATTTGAATCATGCAAAAGCTGCATTAGTGCTGTATGCACTATTTAAAAGTCGAAATGAAAACTCACCGATGAACGGCTTGAAAGCATGGGATCGTGTAGAATCCTATTGCGTGGGAGCATGTAAAAAATCAAGTACAACGTCAGAATTTGTTACAAAATTTAAAGAGCTTGGAAATGTTGGTGCGATTAAACCACGTTATCTTAGTGATTCCGGTGCTTGTATGGCAATTCTTCCTGATGGCTCTGTCGTAGAATCTGAAAATGTAAAAAATTACAGAACTGAACTGTTTGAAGATAATGAGATACGCAGAACAATTGAACGGGACTATCCGTTGATAACAATTCTTGTCAGAGAACGAATACAACGAGAGAAATACATCGTTGAGGAGGAAGAAAATGAAGAGAATTAAAATTATTTATACAATGACTGCACCAGTATCTCATATTGGGCAAGTCTCAAGCATTGAATCATATTTCAACACTGTCACGACCGCTTATGGCAAAATCCCAGTTATAACCGGCAATACCGTACGTGGTATATTAAGAGACTGTGGTGCAAAAAAACTACTTGACACCTATAATAAGGCAGTCGAAAAAGAAGCGTTTAATGTGCTGTTTTCAGGTGGGACATTATCAGGATCAACCAAAAACGATGTAGGAAGAGCGAAAGAAGTCCGCAATCATTTCCCATTGTTGTCCCTTTTAGGCGGCGGATTAGGTACAATGATTATGGCAGGTAATTTACTGTCCGGATTTTTATATCCGATTTGCACAGAAACAGAGCAAATCACAAAAATCAACTCGAAAACGTCATGGCATGATCTCATAGATGAAATTGAGTTTACACGTACCGATGATACAAAAAAAGACAAAAATTTAAAGTACATTAAAGATGTTGAAGCAGAATCTGTTGGGAAAGCAGCAACTCAAATGCGAACATCTGTACAGTATATGGCTGCAGGAACAAAATTCAGCCAAGAACTTCTATTGTTAGATACATCAACGGAAATGGAAGAGGCTGTCCTCTATAGTTGCCTGCATGAATGGTTTAAATATCATACAATCGGTGGAATGCAATCAAAAGGCTTTGGATTTTTCGATGCAGAATCGGAACATATTTCTGTAATTGACGGGAATATAGAAATTTCTGATTATGCAAAAAGTCTTATTGAGAAATATGAAGATTTTCTTGCAACGGAAAATTTTGATGAAACTGTAAATTTACTTATATCAAAAAAAGTGAAAAAGGTGAAAAATGATAAGCAATCTTAAAATTACAGCACACCTTTTGGATGGCAGAATAGCATCTTCAGATGGAATTATTATGTTTGACGCTATTGTTTACCATGCTTGGTTTCACAAGTACGCACCAGAAGTGCTACAGGGAGAATATAATAAGGCATGGAGCAATCAATTTTTTGGCTTACCTTTTGCACAGGATTCTGACTATAGATGGTATATGGCAAGCAAAGGAATATATATTGAAAATGATTTGCATATTGAACATTATAACAAAACACCTGATTTTTTTGCAGCAGACAAAATAAACAAACTGAATGAAAAATGCCAAATCAGCGACTCTGTCGGAATATACAGAGCGTATCGAAATGCAGTTGTGATCAGAACCATAGAAAATGCAAAAATTTATTTTTTTGCAAGAGGAAACAAAGAAAAAATAGTTGACCTGCTCTCATATATCCCAGCCGCAGGAAAAAAACCATCTATGGGATGGGGAATTGTAGACAAGTGGGAAGTGGAAGAGATAGAGGAAAACTATTCGGTAATCCATCCAGATTATGGGCTTATGCGACCGATTCCAATTGATGAAGCGGATCAGTATACCAATATTGATTTTAGCAAATACCCAGTCATGAGATATGGTATAAAGCCGCCGTACTGGAAGCCCTGCAATGGTAGACCTTGCTATGTCCCTATCATGAGGAGTAAATAAATATGACATTTGTACAATTGTTGGAACAAGGACGTATAAATGCAAATCTCTCAGCGTACAAGCGAAAGAAAGAAGAAGCAATATCCGTATGCATAGAACAGCTTGCATCTCACATCGCACCATATTGTGCTGTGTCTGGAGGTAAGGATAGCGTTGCAATGGCGTGTTTGCTTAACGATGCCGCAAACATATGCAAAAAGGATTTTAAGCTGTGGGCACATATTTCGGATGCATCATTTCCGGGGACACTGGAAACTTGTCAGACCTTAGCTGCCAAAATACAGCGTAAACTCGACATATTTCAATCAAGTTCTGCATTTGACAGTATTAACAACAAACAACGTATGGCATTTGGTAAGACCGGCGTATTTTTCGGGAGTGTCAAAGAGTATGCAAAGGATAAAGATGTCGCTTTCGTAGGGGTAAGAGCCTATGAGAGCAAACGCCGGATGCAAGCTGCAAAATCGCATGGTATGGTGTTTCACAGCACGTCCATGGGGGATGTTGACGTTGTAAATCCATTGCAGTGGTTTAGATTGGTTGACGTTGCATCTCTTATTTATGAGTATGATGCACCTGTACACCCAATTTATCACAAAGTGTGTACAGATACAGGCAAAAACAGCAACAAAGAACCTTTTTTTATCCGTCTTGGATATATCACATCCAAAGATCTATTGGATAAAGGGACGGCAGTTTTCATGAAACTAAACTATCCAGATATTTATAACAAGTTGATGGAACGATTTCCTGAAATCAGAAACCATGTATAGTTGTATAAAAAATCCCACCGAAGCGGTTGATGTACCTGCTTCGGTGGGATTTTTTTATTTTTGTAGGGCTTCTACGTCTTCTTCGTTGATTTCTCCATAATCATGCCAGCGTTCCGCAACAACCAACATCAGCATATCACTGATAGTTTCCCTTTTGCTTTTTATTCGCTGCCCATCTTGCATCCAGACGACATTGCGTTTGCGGTCAATTTCTACGGCGTTTTTGGCGTTCGTCAGATAGTTCCTGTTCAACCGCACGAATTGCCAGAACTGCGGTTCTTCGTGCAGGGCGGTCAGACTGGTATTATATACGCTGTAGATCGTACCGTCACGCATATGCAGATAGATTTGCCGGTGATGGGATACAAGGTACAGGATGTCGACCACAGCAACGTCCACCGCTCCAGAAATCGTTTTAAATCGGTAATGCTGCCGTTTCGCTGCACACTTTTTGATTAGGATTGCAGCTTGCTCCTGCATCTCTCTGCTTTCGTACATCTTGTACAGGTAGGCATCTATTTGTGCACCAACTGCAATATTACCGTATGTGTTGTAAAACGACAAAAAAGCGATGGTTGCCATAGGATTGATGGCACGCACTGCGTGTACCAGCTTATCCCCTCTTGTATCCGGCAATTCGATGTCAATCACGTAGATGTCATAGTCCTGCTTTGCCACACACGCCAGAAAGCCGTCTGCGGTGTCTTTGACAGTTATGGTGCAAGTTATTCCATAATGCTTGCAAATCGCTCTGAACGCTGCCTGTGCCCTCTCAGTTGCTACTGGCAAATCGTCCACAAAAATAATGTTTAACATGGTTTATCGCCCTCTGATTAGGGTACGACAAACCGTGAAAAATAAACACGATTATTTTATGTACGTTTTTCCATTTCACAGGCAAAAAGATGCGTTCGTCAGATAAAAGGGCGATTTGGTCAGATAACCTTTGCTTTCTGGCATTTTGCGTGTTATAGTGGACTTAGCGAGATTCCTTGAAAGGCTTTATCAGGCTTTCGATTGCATCATCGACTTGCTTTTTGTCCTCTGGGGAAAGATGCTCATAAACTGCATCGAACTCAGCAACTGCATCAAACGGTTCTGCTTCTTCCTCTGCCGGTTCTTCTGCCGAACGATCCAGCAGGACGTCCAAGGATACACCAAAATAATTCGCTAACAATTTCAGCGTTTCGATGTTTGGTTCTCGCTTTCCCTGTTCATAGCTGGCGTAAGTTGTGTACGGCAGCCCCAGCTTTTTTGCTGCTTCGATGGCAGTATCACCAGTACCCTGTCTCAGGGCTTTCAAGGTATTAAACCATGCCATGGTATCACCTCCTCTCTGTATCTTATAATAACACAAAGTGCGTAATTTGTCAAGCAAAATCATACAAAATGCGTAATTTCTGCATTTTGTACAAATTAAACTAATACATTTTGTGTAATTTGTAGATAAGAGCGGATCTGATCAGCGTGGCAGACTACTTTACCGTCTGCTCCTGCTCCCGTCGGTTATTTCATCGTGCAATCTGACAATACCAAATATTGTCCATCTGTGACGGTTACATAGCTCTGTCCCTCAAAAATGTGATTGGCAACAATGTCAGCATCTGGCTGACTGCTGTCATAGATGCAGTAATAGCCGCTGTCGTCCGGAAGGCTGTTAAGGCGATATTCTCCGGCAGGAAGATCAATACCAATCCGGAACATACCAGACTTGCTGGTATCAATTTGGTAGGTTATCCCATCAATCAGGCTTACAGGAACTGCAATTGAATCCGATATTTTGAAATACTGTCCATCGGAAACCGTTACAAAGGCATTATAGTCAAAAATGTGGTTGCCAATGATGGTATCACCGTTGCTGTCTGCATTTACACTATAATAGCCGCTGTCGTCTGGATCAGCATAAAGGCAGTACTCGCCAGCTGGAATATCCGTGCCGACCTTATACATTCCCTCTTTGTAGGAAACTGACTGTACTGCTTCGGTTGCTGGCTCTGCTGGAGCTGCTGTGTCCGGAGTTGCTACAATATCCGTGCATTGTGCCAATGCTTCCTGAAGCTTCTGCAAGTTTGTAACAGTGTCATTTCCGTCTACAGTATCAATTCCACGATAAACGTATTTAATTGCTGTGAATGCATAGAAGCCTGCCTGCTCATAGCAAGTATTCGTGTTTTCGTAGTAATAATACAGCAGCTGGCTGTTATACATCGCATACTGCATGGTGTCATTGTTGATAAAGAAATCGTTATAGTTCCGGATGTTCTTCAATGCCTTCTGCAAATCTTCCGGCGTTGCTGTTGCAGCAGCCGCTTTCGCATCATTAGACAGTTTGTCAACCATCTCTGTGGTATTCGGCTGTGGTGCGTGTGTGGTTGTGGTTTCAGTGGTTTTAAAGGTAGTCGTCATGGGTGGCTCTGTTTTCTTTTTCGTAGCGACAGGCGGTGCAGTCGTAGCAATCGTTGTAGCTGCTACTGTTGTTACTTCTTCTGTGCTGCTCTGTTCTTCTACGGTTTGGTTGCCGCATCCAGAGATGCTAAACACGCATAACAATGCCAATACCCCGGCAATTCCCGTTCCCTTTTTCATGGCTGAATCTCCTTAAAATAAAATTATTATAAAATAAATCGTACTATATAAACTACTTTATCACTTTATTTGCAATTTTACAAGAGAATCCTGCATATTGTAACTAAAATGTAATAAAAATTGGTGCAACCACTAAATTCACCTTGCATATTTATTTGATACAGGTAAAAATAACCACAACAATCAAAAAACATCATAGCATTCAATTTGTTCTGGTGGCTTTTTTGTTTTCTAAAGGCTTCTACGTCTGCTCCTGCTCCAGGCGGTTATTTCTTGGAGTTCTTCAACGATTTTACAAGGGCTTCGACCATATCATATAAGATTTTCTGTTCCGTATCGCCAAGCTTTGCGTACTCTTCTGCAATCTTCTGTTGTTTTTCGCTTGGTGTCATCATGTTTGTGCCTCTGCCTAACAAATAATCAACGGAACAACCGAAAAAATCAGCGTATTTTATTGCCGCAGACATCCCGAGTTTTCTATCTCCGGATTCATATTCACGGCACATTGTATATTGCATTCCAGTTCTGGTTGCAACTTCTTTTATAGTCAATCCCTTTTCTTCACGCAATTTTTTCAAAATATCTTTCGTTTCCATTGTGTCACCTCCTTTGATTTTATTGTACAACAATCAAGGCATAATGTCAACACAAAAAAGTGCTATTTATTGTCGAGCAACACTTTTTCGTGCTTTTTGTACAAATAAAAACACACATTTTTGTGCAAAACATAGAAACACAAAAAAGTGTGAAAAAATGCGTTGACAAGCACAAAAAAGTGTGATATGATAAAACCACAGTCGAGGACAGGCAGCGGAAAACCGAAAGCCACGAGCCAGCAGAAAACCGAAACGCTCGACTGAAATAAAAGAAAGAAGGAAAAAGAAATGAAAGTAATCACAACGATCGAAGAACTGATGGAAGAAATTGAGCATGGCAATTACAATTGCTATGGATTAAGAAAAGCAACCGATCACGACATGGAATTGATAAACAAAGGTCGTACTTATCTTGATGTATCATATGATGCGTTTGACAACGAAACATATTTTGACAGCCCGTTGAATGGAACTTGTGCAATCGCCGTTTATGATTTCATGAACAAAAGCGAATTAAGAAAACGCTATGAACAGGTCGATAATGTTTATTTCGGGGACACCATTCTTTTGATTGCGGACGATGACTGCGAATGTGGGAACGATGATAACGAAGTGATTCTTGGCAGCGATGGCTACGGTGCTGATATTGTGGCAGTTGTAAGAATATAACATCTAACGCACGCTTTAACGCTCTGGCGAGTGTTAAAAACGAGCGTTGAGCGAGCATTAAATCTGCTGACCTATCGGCAACACGGGGAGAAAGGGAACGAAAATGAAACTTTCAAATGAGCGTTTTGAAATTGAAATCATTTCAAAGTCCGAATTTGTAGACGATTATTCGGCTGAAAACAAAAATTTCCTTGTTACCATATGGAACATTCACGTAAGCGGAGAAGCTTTGTGGCGTTGGTTAACAAGTGAAATGCCGGATTCCGACACTTTCTTCAACAGTCGTGAAGAGTATATAGCTGAAGTTCAACGATGTGAAAATGAACGCAGAGAATTCAAAGAAAAAATCGAAAAATTTCTTGGGCGAGAGAACATCAGTATCAGCCAAGCTCACGCCGAATTTTTCACGGCGATAAAGATTGAAGAGATGGACAACAAATAAGCTTGTGCTGACCTATCGGCAACACGGGGACGATGTGGCAGCATCGTTGGTAACTATCTCCTACTTTGCCTTTATACTTACACGCTTCTGAGCCGTTGAGCGTATCAGCGGCATCCCAGCCCGTAAGGGTAATAAATTATGAAAGGATGTTGCTTTATGGCAAACCCAATTCAGGCAATGCAGACAACAGGAACCATTGACCCTGTCAAGTTTCTGCAACTGTATCAGGAATTTCAGACGTTAGACGAATACGCATTTGAGTATGTTCTTGGACTGGTTAAAGGTCTGGCAGTCGCTAAGAGCATGGCAGCGTTAAGAAAACAGGAGGAAAGTAACCATGAATGAAATCACATCATGGAACTATGAAGGGGCAGAAGTCAGAACAGTACAAATTGATGGAGAGCCATGGTTTGTACTTGCTGACATTTGCAGAGAACTGGAAATCTCTCATGTAAAGGATACGGCTACACGTATCGACGAAGATGACCTCGGTCAGACCGAGGTCATCGACAGAATGGGGAGATCACAAAAAGTATGGATCATCAACGAATCCGGTTTATACACCGTGATTCTCCGGAGCGACAAACCGCAGGCAAAACCATTTCGGAAATGGGTGACATCCGTTGTGTTGCCCTCCATCCGGAAAACCGGAAGTTATTCGGTGCAACAACCGAATAACTTTGAAAACTTGTCCCCACAACTGCAAGTCTTAATCCAGATGGAAACCCGTCAGAAACAGATAGAAGCCCGTCAGGCAGAGCAGGCAACCGCACTTGCAGGGCTGGAACAGAAGTTGCAGAACACCTGCGAGGTCATCGCTCTGGACAAGACCGCATGGAGAAAAGACAGTGAACACCTGATCAACAAGATTGCACGGGCAACCGGAGATGGCTATGGCGGTATTCGGCTGCTTTACGAGGAAATCTATCGTTCCATCGAATCCAGAGCAGGCGTTTCCCTGAACACCCGTCTGACCAACAAGCGGAATCGGATGGCAGGAGAGGGCGTTTGCAAGTCAAAACGGGACAAGCTGACACGGGTTGACATCATTGCAGAGGACAAGAAGCTGATTGAAATCTATGTGGCAATCGTCAAGGAACTGGCTGTGAAATACGGCGTTTGTGCGTGAGAGGGGGTGAGAACATGAACACACAGATTCAAGCATACATCGAGCAGGACACGGAAAAGGTCGCTGATCTGATCGCAGCATATCCGCAGAACATTCCGGTGCATGCTCTGGCGAAGTTCCTGCACTGCACACCGGAAAGTGTCCGCTCCATGCTGGAGACAACCAATTCTTTCGGCATTGCGTGGCGGCAGGCTGGCAGTGTGAATCGGGGCTTTTTAGTCCCAACGGCGGTATTTGTCCGCTGGTATCTGCGGATGATGTAAGGGGGGTGAACAGATGGGAAAACGGTACTACTGGCTGAAACTTCCAGAAGACTTTTTCGGAGATAAAGCCATTAAACGGCTGCGAAAGATTGCTGGCGGTGATACATACGTTATCATTTATCTGAAAATGATGCTCCGAAGCCTGAAAGATGATGGTTACTTATATTACGATGGCTTAGAAGAAGATTTTCCGGCAGAACTTGCCCTTGATTTGGACGAGGAAGAGGACAACGTACAAGTAACGCTGAACTTCTTATTGCAACACGGAAAGCTGGAGATCCGCAGCGAGCAGGAATACTTCATGCCGGATATGAACATTGGTTCTGAAACAGCAGTTGCAGAGCGAGTAAGACGGTGCAGAGCAAAAAAACAAAGCGAGGCGTTACAATGTAACGCACCTGAAACGCAAGTGAAACAAAACGGAAACGGAGAGATAGATAGAGAGATAGAGAAAGAAATCTATCTATCTATCTTAGATGGCGAAGCCAAAGAAAATCTTTCAACTTTTCAACAATCAGCACAACTTCCCACCTTATCAGAGGTCAAACAGTATGCAGAGCAGAAAGGCATCCATACTGATGTGCAGAAGTTTTACAGCTATTACAGCGAACGTGGATGGAAAACCAAGAACGGTCAGCCAATCACAAACTGGAAAGGCACACTGGCTTATTGGGGCAAGACAGACGGAACCTGTCAGGGCAAGCGAAAGCCGGAAACCTATGTGTCAGAGAATGCAGCAGCCTATGAGAGCCTAATCTATAACCTACAGGAGAATGACGACAGTGACAAGGCATAAAAAAGAGCCCTGTTGCTGAGAGGGTGCAACAGGGCATCAAAAGGAGAAATAAAATTGGAATTTAAATCCGCCGAAAGGGATCGACAAGAATATCATACTCCTTTTCGGGTTCGGTGTCAAGCAAAAAGGAGGAAAAGTTTGTGGAAGGAGAAGCCATTTTTGCAGTGGTCTGTGTGCTGGGAATGTTCGGAGCGGCTGCATATCATATTGCAACGCAAATCAAGAACGGCTTGCAAGAACGGCACAGAGAACCGCCGAAGCCAACACCGGCGGAGCAGAGCGAAGAAATCTATGGATTTAACTTTTACGATGTGTCCCACGGAATTGACAGCACGGTAACGATTCGGGAGCATCTCGAGACGCTCCAGCGGCTGCAAACCAAGATTGATTTGAGCTGGGAGAATCTGTATGGAAGTTATCGGGTGGTACAGATTCAGTGGCACGATGATGTGCAGAACAGGTATCTGACCTATGATTTTCCTGTATCGTACGGAGAGAATGCAGCTCTTTTAGAGCAGTTAGTCTGTGCGGAAAAGCAGCGGTTGACCACTTCCCTGTTCAGCGAGATTCAGAAAATGAGCCAATACGGCGAAGTCAAAACCGTGGACAAAACCGAGAGGGGAGCAGGGGAGAGGGGAGAAAAAAAGCGTGAGTGAGATCAAGTTTTGCAAGGATTGCGGATGCGTCCTTGGGACACGGGAAACGCTGGGGCGGCAACGGTTTAACAGCCTGAAACGCTGTCCGGAATGCCAGTCCATACGCCGAAAATTGCAGAAGGCAGACTACCAGAGGGAATATCGAGGAGATGCCCGAACCGTCCGCCGAAAGCAAAAAGAAGAAATCGTCAGGCTGTCGAGAATATCGGATCTGCAAGCGGAAATCATATCTCGACTGCGAGAAGAACTAAAAGATATGGAAAGGAAGAACCAAACATGAATGCATATGCACGATTGACGGCATTGGAAAATGCAATCAAATCCAGAATCCTGCTGTACAGTGAACAGCTGTTCGCTGACATGACAGAGGATTCTATGTTCCTGAACGAACTCTATTACCTGCTGGGAAAAAGAGAGGAACTCTTTCAGGAATTGGGATGCTCTTATTCTACAGCAAGTCAGAAGCAGGAGGAACAGAAATGAAAAAGATTCTGAAACTGAAAGCCGATTTGTATGAGGATGGTCAGCTGGAGTGCTGTACCATAGCGAACGGTGCGAATGCGGCAGAAGTAGGGTCTGCATTGTGTGTATTTGTTGCACGTGTGGCAGAAAGTATTTTTCCGGATACGAAAAATCAGGACTGGTTTATTCGTGGAGTTGCTTGTGCGTTATTGGAAGTGCAGAATGCGAAAGGAGATATTGAAGCATGACGAATGTGGTTGTAATCACAGGAAGGCTGTGTGCGGATCCAGAATCACGGCAGACACAGAGCGGCACGGCGGTTTGCCATTTCCGTCTGGCGGTTGGCAGAAATCGAAAGGTGGAAGGAAAACCAGAAGCAGACTTTATCAGCTGTGTATGCTGGGGCAAGACCGCAGAGTTTGCAGTTAAGTATTTACATAGGGGCGGTATGATTACCGCCGAAGGTCGGCTACAGAATGCGGACTATACCGACAACAACGGCGTGAAGCACTATGCAATGGAAGTCAATGTGGATCAGCTGAACTTCTGCGGTGATGGAAAACCGTCAGGGAATGCACAGCAAGCCGCACAGGGCGATGCAGGCAATTATCCGCAAAACTACCCACCGCAGCAGCCGAACGGCTACAACGCACCGCAGGGCGGATATTATGATGGGTATTACGAGCAAGCACCGCCACCGCCGCAGAACTACGGGCGGCGGTAAGTGATCGTGAAAGAGAAACGCCCATACAGAACGCCACGAATCGAAATCCGGAATGGATACAAGTATGCAGAATGTGCATGGTGCAAGCAATGGTGGAATGTATCCTGGCAGTTTTCGGGCTGGTATTTATGCCCGAACTGCCGCCGGAAATGGGAAAGGAGCAGGAAAGATGATCAGATGCTTTTTGATACTTATTTTGGCAGTTGTAAGTAAAATTGCTTTTGACATCCACAATCACAAGGTGGATGTTCGGGCTGCCGAAGCAGGGGCAGAACTGGAACGGATTCCGAAAGGAGAAGACGTATGAAGAAGAAAAAAGAAGTGAAAGTACC
>ERZ857745.2756-NODE-2756-length-18151-cov-6.245745_pt1 | contig 18151 bp, 17 predicted proteins | sample MGYA00519699_ERZ857745 | MGnify/ENA primary metagenome ERZ857745 (study PRJEB31778, sample SAMEA3449357) | human gut metagenome | biome: human gut; feature: human-associated habitat; material: faeces | place: United Kingdom | collected 2010/2012 ...
AATAGATGCAATCTGTTTTGACCGCTTTCTTATGCGGTTTTTGAGCATTTTTGAAGAAATCCGAGTCAGAAGAGTGAAAAATATGGTTAATATTGCAATTTATAATAAAAGCAAGTATAATAAAAATAATAATATTTTACCGGGGGATGAATGATGAAAGGCTATTGGATATGGAATTACGGAGATTATGAGATATTTCATTCAAATCGTGTTAATGCACGAAGACAGGAATTCGGAGTTGATTATCCTACTTTTTGGAAATACTATGATGTTGACAGAAATGTAAGATTCTACACAGAAATTGAAACAGAAACAGATGGAAATATCAAACTGTTTGTAAACGGCAAGGGATATATATTAGTTGACGGGCAACGGTACGCAACTGAAAAGGTTATATTATTGCAAAAAGGAAAGCATACACTTCAAATATCCGTTGTGAACCTTACAGGGCTTCCGGCAGCGTATATAGAAAGCGACGTATGCTCAACAAATAATGAATGGTACACATTAGAAAATGGTGAAAAAAAACAAGTAGGCTTTGATATTCATTATGATTCCCAGGAAAAAAATCCTGAAAGCTTTCCGTTTGCGTATGAGGAAAAATACCCTGTATCAGTGCAAAAATATAATGATGGTGTTTTATATGATTTTGGAAAAGAACTTTTTGGTTTTTTGTATATAAGTGATGTTAAAGCGAGTGAAAGCATCCATGTAAGCTATGGCGAATCTTTAGAAGAAGCAGTAGATGTTGAAAACTCAATACTGTTTGAAGATGTATCGGGAGAAAATAGATATAAACTAAGACAAAGGGCATTTAGGTACATATATTTAACAGGCGCAGAAAATGCGAATATTCATGCTGAGCTTGAGTATTTACCTATTGAGTATAAGGGCAGTTTCAGATGCGATGATGAGGATGTAAATAAAATATGGGATGTGTGTGCATATACATTACATCTTAATATGCGTGAAGTATTAACTGAAGCAATAAAACGAGACAGATGGCTTTGGGGCGGTGATGCGTATCAAGCCTTTAAATTTAATAATTATTTATTCTTTGACAAAGAAATTGTACGTCGTTCCACCATTGCTTTGCGAGGTAAAGAGCCGTTTAATGAGCATATAAATACTATTACGGATTATAGCTTGTATTGGGTTATAGGTTTACATGAGTATTATGTTACATACGGAGATATTGAGTTCATAAAGAATATTTATGACAAGGCTGTTTCGTTGATGGAATTTTGTGAAGCACGCGAAGATGATAAAGGCTTTATTGTCAAAAAAAATAATGACTGGATATTTGTCGATTGGTCCGATATAGATAAAGACGGTGCAGTTTGTGCGGAGCAAATGCTGTATATTGCTGCAAATAAAGCAATGGCAGCTTTAACAAGGCTTGTTGGAGCTGATCCTTCATCATATGAGGAAAAATACAGTAGGTTGATTGAAACAACAAATAAATTCTTTTGGAAAGAGGAAAAGGGAGCATACATCGACTGTTATGAGTCGGGCAAAAATCATATCTCCCGTCATGCGAACGTATTTGCGATTTTATACGATGTTGCAAATGAGGAGCAAAAAGCTAAAATAATCGAAAATGTGTTGGAGAACGATAAAATTACGAAGATAACAACACCATATTTTGAGGGATTTGAGCTTGATGTTATGGGAAAAATCGGTCATTTTGACTTTATTGAAAATGTGATTAAAACATATTGGAAGGGTATGCTTGATTTAGGAGCGACAACTGTATGGGAAGAATATAATCCAAATCTGAGCGGAGCGCAGCACTATGAAATGTATGGCAATAAATATGGAAAGTCCTTGTGTCATGCATGGGGCGCATCTCCCATATATCTGCTCGGCAAGTATTATCTTGGTGTTACACCTACATCAAGCGGATATGAAACATTTGAGGTTAAACCTTATTTGGGTGGTTTTAAATTCATAGATGGTGTTGTACCTATTAAGGACGGAAGTGTAAGAGTAAAACTATCTAAGGATAAATTAAGCGTTGTGGCAACTAAAAATGGCGGGACACTCATCTGGGCAGGCAAGTCGTATGTATTGGAAGCTAATAAAGAATTAAACATGAACATTTAAACCGTCCGGACATTCCTTGAATAAACACCTAAAAAAGGTGACATCAGCATATGTCTATGTAAAAATTACATTAACAAACAGCCTTGCTACAACAGGGTTTGGACGAAAAAGCTCACGGGCACAAAATAGGTAGAATCCTTATGGCATCTATTTCGTACACAAAAGCCATGTCGGAACAAGTTATACTTGTTCCGATTTTTACTTTGCAAGAAAATTTGCCACCCGCTGCACTTTTTACCTTTATCGCAGATAGGCACGCTCGGCACACTTATAAACTTGTCCGCACGCTTTGCGGATTTGTGTTTTAATTGAAATAAAGCTGTCATTCCTATTGTAAGTTATCTTTTTTTAATAAAAAATTTTTTGTTCTATAAGAGGTTAAGCCTGCGTACCGCATAAATATACACAAGTATACAGCTTGAATACCATTCCGGGCAAACTGAACATTCTCCGGTGAGCGCATTAAGCTCCTGACCGAACATGATTTTATTTCCGATAGTCCTTTTTCTAACCCATTTTTCGAGTGTTTCATCAAAGTCTTTTCCTTTCCCGTAATAATCCATCCAACATGGCTTTTTTCTCTTCATTTGTAAACATAATGTATCTCCTAAATACCAACATGGCCAAATATTTTTATCATAAGACTTTAAAACACTTAGTTTTCCGGCCTTTTTTTATGATTCGGAGTATTTCCAAACATTTTGATTATACTCATAAAACAGTATAACTTCATTAAGAGCGATTTCAGTTTATGACAACAAATAGAAATTATTGCAGTGAAAATTTCTTTTTGTATTTTAATGGTGTCATTCCGAAATTCTCTTTAAATAGTGAAATAAATAGGGAAAAATTTCTGCTTTGGTTTGAACCGGAGCGAATTGCACAAACATCAGTATTTTTCAAGAAACACCCTGAGCATTTGCTGACCTGTAAAGGAGATAAGAGTAACGCACTGTTGAATTTGGGAGAACAAAATACGTGGGACTATTGCTGCAATATGTTAAAAGAGCATATATCTGAATTAAAACTGGACTGCTTAAGGGTCGATTTTTTATTTCAATTTCGGTTTGCCGACAAACCGGCGGTTATATCCCATTTTTCTTTGAAAGCGGGAACGCTGCGAATAAAGACTACATAATTATATTTATGACATTTTTTTCGGGATTTCGGCATAAATTTTCCAATCCCCTTGCATATTATGCAGATGTGGTATATAATTACTATGATATAATATGTAAATACTGATAGGTCAACGCAAATAAAGGGGGAATTGTTGTGTTGAAGAAAATTATAACGGCAGTGCTTTGCGCATTTATGCTGCTTTGTACTGTTGCGTTTGCAGCCGAGATAAAGGCGGGAGACACCGCCTATGTTGTATACGGCGGCACTGTAAACGTCACAAAAAAAGCCACTTATTCCGGAGCTGTAAGCACGGTCAGCAAAGGTACAAGAGTGACGGTTTTGGAAGCTTACGTAGTCGGAGAGGATAACCGTAAATTCCATAAAATTCAGCTTTCCGACGGCACGGTAGGATATATCCTTGCTTATACAACGGCAAGAGAAACAACCCCGATACTTGATGCCGGCGAGACTGCCGAAAAGGATTTAAACAAGCAATGGGCGTCTTCCGATCCCGACAAGTATCAGCACGCAATAGAGATGACATTTCTTTCCGATTACATCTACGGCGGAAGTAAAACGACCGAGGGTAAAGAAAGAAACTTTTATGCAAAGGTGCCGACGGAATGGGTAAGACATGATCGCCCTGCGTCATTGCCGCTTGTGGGAATGGCTATCGTGCATATAGGCGATGAGGGAAAAATCGGCTCGGTAAAAGCCTCGTTCTATCCTGGCAATCCGCCAATCAACTATCACTCCAGAAGACTTGACGAGCTTAAAGCAATAGGGTATGATCCGATATTTGCCGAAAAAAGCAGAACAGAAGCAAATGCCAACACAGCGTTTTATGCGACAACAACGAATGAATTTGAAGTTGTTGCTTATAACGAGAAATGGGTTGCCATATGGAGCGAGGGCGGCGTCGATGAAACGCGCGGCTCAATCAGACAGTGCGGCGAGAAAGACGGTACTGCCTTCACAAGCTGGAAACCTGCCGTATATTTTCTTCCGAGAAAAAATTGTTATATTTTGGATATCAACAACCAGGTGTCAACTCCTCCTCAGATTCAGGCGGTGGGCAAGGCAACAGGTCTTTTGATGGTTAAGACCACTCCCGATGATAAAGATTATGTAAAATCCGGCATAATTAAACTCAATCAGTCGATTCAGATCGTAGATGCCGCTCCGCAGAACGGTCATTACAAGATCTACTATAAAAAAGGTATTTATTATGTTGAGACAAAGTATGTGAATATGCAGCTTGCAAACACCCAAAAGCCTACAACTCAGTATAAAGCAACAGCGGCTGTCGACTGTGATATTTCTGACGGTTCTTCGGTTGTCGGTTCGGTTAAAAAAGGCGCTGCAATCGACGTTATCAAACTGAACTATGACGGAAAAAAATCAAAGATCTGGTTCAACTCAAAGGAATGTTACATTCCGACAAGCAATCTCGAAGGTCTGAACAAGACCCTGTCCGCTGCGGACACGGCAAAACTCGGCGCACCTATCGGCGTTCTGTCCGTAGATACTCCCTGGGGAGAATGGGGCGCGCTGACATATTCTGCCGAAGGACTTGCAAAGCTGAAAAATTACCGTTACGGATATATCAACGTTGATGAAAAAATGATGTCGGAGTACAATAAGTGGGTTCTTTCAAACAACGGTGATATCAATAAAATACATGACAGAGAATGGGTAAACGTATACGGTATTGAAGAATACTCGTTTGACCGTGACGCGGATATGAGGGATATTCCCGGAATAGATCCTGCCGATATAGAACCTTGGATTATAACAGGAAAAATCTATACTATTTTCTATGACGGAGAGATTCGCTATCTGGTTCATGAGGACGATGAGCATGAAACATTTACCTACTATCCCGGAAGCGGATTCAGCAAAAACTCTGTTGCGAAAACGCAGACCGTTTGCCTGGACGGGCTCAAATATAACACCGTCGCATACAACATTGATGACAACAACTACTTTAAGCTCAGAGATATTGCAAAAATCCTTGACGGAACCATTAAAACCTTTGATATCAAGTATGACGCTGCAACAAATTCCATTGATATGCTGAGCTTTTACGATTATACATCGGTCGGCGGCGAATTAAAACCGGGTGACGGCGCAAAAAGAAAGGCACTTTCATCATCGGTATTTTTAACGCTTGACGGCGTGCCGATCAAGGCAACCTGCTATAACATTGAAGGAAACAATTATTTTAAGCTCCGCGATATAACGGACGCATTGGATTGCCGCGTTGAGTGGGACAACAGTACCAAAATGATCTGGGTCATTCCTGCCAGAACCGCATATGATGATCCCGATGAGATAATGGGTTGATTTCACGGATTGTTAAAGCAAGCCGCCGTATGAGGACCGGCAGAATTACCGTTGCAGTGCAGGTGGGTACCACTGAGGGAGAACTTAAAGTATATGCCGAGTCGGATAATCTTAAAAGCGGGGTCGTTACTGTAATGCTGAATGGCTGTGATAATAAATAATGCTCATATTATAGATAAAACATCTGTAAACGAAGGCAGATGAATGTTTCCGAAGTGTTAAAATTTACCCGGAGGTTATGTTGTGAAGAGATGGGTTGTTGAGGACTGGAGTTTTGAGATGAATGCGGTTGACGGAAAAGCCGCGGATTGCAGGCTCGGCATAGAAAAAGGCGATAAGTTTGTATTCTCTTATGAGTGTCCTGCCGGTATGTGTCCGCGTGTAATGACAGAACTGTTCACATGGTGCGAGGTAATTCGCTGCGGAGGCGATTTTACATACAGGGGCTTTACGCAAAAGTATGAAATGGAATTTCCGTGTCCATGCGGCAGTATAAGATTTCATCTCAAAGCGAGCCCTATCAACCGCGATAAAACGTGAGCTGAGCGTACCTGCCTGAACTTTCAAAAACGGCAGAATACATTTATTATATATTTTTGTCCCGGCAGAGTCTTGATTTCTGCCGGGTTTATCTTTGCAGCAATGCCTTATTCCCTTGCAAACTCCGACGGAGTAATACCGCAGGACTTTTTTACGGTTTTGGAAAAGTGTTTTTCATCGCTGAATCCGCAGCGTGGCGTTCTTTTTCGGAATCGGGGATTTGCTTATAGTCTCTGTCGCAGATCACGCCGTCAAGCTCGTCTGCACAGCACACTTCAAACAAATACGTTTTTCCGAGCTTTGAATTGTCGCACAGAAAGTATTTTTGCCTTGCGCGTTCGAGCATGGCGCAGCGCAGCTCTGTTTCGGACTCGGAAAAGTCGGTAATTTTTCCGTCGAACCCAAGTCCCTGCGACGAGAAGAACATAAAGTCCGCGTTCATGCCCTTGACGGTTTTGAGAGCTATCGCGCCGGTAAACGCAAGGGAATTGTCTATCAGCTTTCCTCCCGTGCAGTACGCTTTGATGTGCCTTTGCGAGAGCGTCGTAAGCGCTTTTATGCCGTTTGTTATGACGGTTATATCCTGTTCCGGTTCGAGAAAATTCGCTATAAACGATACCGTCGAGGACGCGTCGAGAAAGACTGTACTGCCGTTGGTTATAAGCTTTGCCGCCCTTTTTGCAAGGGAAAGCTTTATGTTTTCGTTGAAGTTTTCGCGCACGCAAAGTGGTACGTCTCGGTTGTCGTGCGTCACTATCGAAACTCCGCCGTAGCAGGTGCTTACAAGTCCGTCGCTTTCGAGCTTTTTCAAATCTCTCCTTATGGTGACGGGCGAAACGTACAGCATTTTTGAAAGCTTGTCCGGCGTGCTGTATTTTTCGCGTTTCAGTATCTCCATAATGCTGTCGAAACGTTCATTCTTTATCACAAATAATCACGATCCTTGTTTTATTGTGCGCGTTTCAGCGCGTTTTGCGAACAATTCGCAATGTGTTTATCATATTTCTGAGTATTATTGACAAGTGATGAATAATGTGCTATAAAAATGATATAAACCGTTTGTATTTTATCAGAAACAAAACGTCATGTCAAGCAGGACGGAGATTAAAAATGAGCATTATAACAATAGTAGGCGCAGGAATGATGGGGTCGGCGATGGCAACTCCCGCGTCGGATAACGGACACAAGGTGCGGCTTGTCGGCACACCTCTTGACAGGGAAATAATAAAGCGCGCGTCTGAGGACGGCTATCATATAACGCTGAAAAGACAGCTGCCGAAAGGCGTCGAGTGCTATCAAGCCGAACAACTTGACGAGGCGCTGAAGGACTGCGATCTTCTTATAGGCGGCGTCAGCAGTTTCGGCGTCGAATGGTTCGGAAAAGAGGTATTGCCGAGAATACCCAAAAGCATGCCTGTGCTTTCGATAACCAAGGGTATGCACGCGGACGAGAACGGAAATTTCGTACCGTTCCCGGATTATCTTGCGTCAAAGCCCGGCTGCGAAGGTCTTTCGCTGAACGCCGTAGGCGGACCGTGCATAAGCTTTGAGCTTGCGGATAGGCATCACGCCTTTGTCGCTTTCTGCGGACACGACACAAAAAAATTAAAAGAGATAAAGTCGCTTCTTAAAACAGACTATTACCATATCAATGTAACGGACGATGTTGCGGGACTTGAAACGGCGGTTGCGATGAAGAACGCATACGCGCTCGGCGTTTCGCTTGCGATAGGCTTGACCGAGGCAAAGAACGGGATAGGCTGTCCCGAGGAGTATAACCCCGAGGCTGCGCTTTTTGCACAGAGCGTAAAAGAAACCATAAGTCTGCTTAAAATTGCAGGCGGCAGAGACAGCGCCGTTCTGTACAATGCCGGTGACCTTTACGTTACGGTATTCGGCGGACGTACAAGAAAGATAGGAACTCTGCTCGGCAGAGGAATGACGTATGCAGAGGCGCGCGAAGAATTAAAAGGCGTAACGCTTGAATCCGTCGCAATAACGCAGGTTGTCGTCGAGGCACTGAAAAAGAGCGGAAAGGATCTGTCGGAATTTCCGCTGCTGTGCCACATATACGATATGATTACAAAGGGCATCACGGTAAATATCCCGTGGGAAAGCTTTGTAAAGGAAGATTAATAAGCCAAAACAGGAGAGAGAGTGGTTTTTGCACCTTCGTAAGTTTTATGCTTTCGGGGGTGCGGTTTTTTATGTAATTTTTCGTATTACCCCTTGAATTAAATCTTAAAATGCTGTATTATCAGATTACAAAAAAGAAATTCAGCTCAGTGCTGAATTAAAGTTGAAGGTGATTTTATGAAAAAGATTTGTGTAATCGGCAGTATAAACATGGATCTGGTAATTGAAACAGAGTATCCGCCGGTGATGGGAGAAACGGTATTCGGCAAAGGTTTTAAAACGATTCCCGGCGGGAAAGGTGCAAATCAGGCCGTTGCCGCGGCGCTGCTCGGCAATGAGGTTTCTTTTATCGGCGCTGTCGGCAAAGATTCGTTCGGAGAACAGCTTGGGGAAAATCTCAAAAGCTTTAACGTTGACGTTTCGGGCGTTGAATGTATTGGCACAAGCGGAATTGCCATGATAGTCGTGTCGGGCGGCGACAATACGATTATTCTCGAAAGCGGCGCAAACAATAAAGTGACGCCCGAATTCATTGACAGAAATATTGATCTTATCAAAAAGAGCGATATTGTCATATTCCAGCTCGAAATTCCGTCCGAGACTGTTTTGTATGCGATGAAAACGGCAAGAGCCTTGGGAAAAACGGTCCTGTTAAACCCTGCGCCGGTTTCGGGATTTCTTCCGGAGATGCTTGGGTATACCGATATTCTTGTCGCAAACGAGCATGAAGCGTCGGCAATGCTTGATATGAAGATAACCGAAACAGAGTCTGCAAAAAACGCCTGCGGAAAGTATCTTGGCAGAGGAGTAAAGCAGATCATTATAACGCTTGGCGCAAACGGCTGCGTCTATAATAGCGGAAACGAGATAAGACACGCAAAAGCGTTTAAAGTAAAAGCCGTGGATTCGACCGCGGCAGGCGACAGCTTTATCGGCGCGTTCTGCGCAAAGTATAAAAACACAGATGTTGATGCCGCCGTAAAGTATGCTCAGGCAACGAGCGCGATAGTTGTAAGCCGCAAAGGTGCGTCAACGTCTATTCCGACACGGGAAGAGGTTGAGGAGTTTTTGAGCCGCGAAACAAAGTGAAGATTCACGAACTGAATGTGTTTTCGCACGCTGAATTGAGCCAAGGCTTTAGGCGAGCTAAATGTGCATACGCACGCTTATTAAAAGCTGCGAAACGAAGTGGGCTATTTAGCTTTTTCCGCTCTCACATAAACCTCTTATACTCTGCTCTGAACTGCGACGGAGTACACCCGACCTTGGCTTTGAACAGCCGCGAAAAGTAGTTGTTGTCGTCAAATCCGAAGTTTTGCACTACCTTTTCTATGCTCTCTCCGCTGTTGAGCAGGGCGCTTTTTATGAGGTTGATTTTCTGCATTGTTATGTACTTTTTCGGCGGCATACCGAACTGCTTTGCGAACCTTTTGCGAAAAGCCTCGTCCGAGCAGCCGCACAGTGCTGCTAACTCTGATATTTCAATATATGGCTTTGTTATATTCGCGTTTATGAAGTCAAGTACGCGTGAAAAATTTCCGCAGCAGTTTTTTTGCTCTTCGCTTTCGTCGAGAACCGAGAGCAGTCTGTAAAAAAGCGACTTTGTTTCAAGGCTCTTTCCCAACGCGTATGCGGAAAGTATTCCGCGGAACAGACGGCTTGCCTCATCGGCGCAGCCCACGTAGATTTTCGCCTTTTCGGGCAGTCTGTGCTCCGACGTAAAGAAAATGCAAACGCCGTACCCCTGTTCCTTGTAGACCTTGTTGTACGGAATGTCTGTTCTGCGCTCACACGGAAGATACAGCACCGTGCCGTCGTAATAGTCGAGATCAAGACCGTTGTAATGCACCTTTGTCTTGCCTTTGAATTTAATTCCGAGCTGATAAAACTTTGTTTCTCCGAAAGCATAACGCCTTTTGCCTACCTCGTTTTGTCCTATGCTTACGGAAAAGACGTTTTCTATGTGTATGGAATCGGTATTGCACGAACCGAACATATTTTTCACCTCCGTGTGCAGATGCTCCGACGCTGCACGGCTATTTTATCATATTTGCACGCACTTTTCAACCGTTTTGTGCTATAAACGCATAAAATCCTATTGTTTGTCGGCATAAAATGTTATATAATCGCAAGCGGAGGCGATAATATGGAACTAACAAAGACAAAAGAGTTAATGGAACAGCTCAAAAGCGATAAATATCTCGGCACATATGCCGTACAGGTATATTTAAAGGGCGACAAAGGATTTATTTCGTCGCAGGACGCAGGGGAAAACACGTATTTCGACGTTGCGAGCATGGGAAAGGTGCTTGTGACGACAACGCTCATATTAAAGGCGTGCGATATGGGCATGATGAATATTGACATGACTCTCGGCGACTTTTTTGACGAAGTTCCCGACGACAAGAAAAACATAACCGTAAAGCAGATGCTTACCCACAGTTCGGGAATAAGGCGCGTCGAGATACCAGACAGAATATCCGACAGCGGAAGAGAAGCCGTAATATGGTACATTCTGAAAGCTGAGCTTGCTTTTGAACCGGGAAAAGCTTATCTCTATTCCTGCAACGCGTTTATACTTCTCGGATTTATCCTGGAGAAGATTTTCGGAATGACGCTTGACAAAATATATGAAAAGTACATTACAAAACCTCTCGGACTGAACAGGAGCAAATTCAACATAGCGCTTGACGAGCCTGACGCCGCGGTTTGCTACCGATGGAAATATCCCGGAAAATACCGCGTTGACGATCAGAACGTATATACTCTTCACGGAGTTGCCGGAAACGGTGCGTCGCAGTCCTGCGCAAAGGATATAGGTATATTTTCAAAAGCGGTTCTTGACAGAGATGAAAGACTGTATTCAAGGGAGTATTTCGATCTTGCCGAGCATAACTACACGCCGGAGCTTTCGGAGTCTCGCGGTTTGGGCTATCTGTACGTTGACGAAAGATACAAGCAGACCGGAAAGCTTTTCCCGACAGGCAGCTTCGGGCATTGCGGTCACAGCGGTCAGTGCTTTTTTATAAACCGCGAGCTTGATATGTATGTCGTTATACTCACAAACGCAACAAGATACCTCAACATGAAAAGCGGCTTTAACGGCTACGATTACGGTATTGTCTGCAAGATGAGAGAGAACATACATAACGCTGTTTACGAGGATCTGAAAAACTTATAATTTTGCGTTTAACGGAATAAGTTTACGGCAGAGTATTTGCAAAGCGTCAAATGCTCTGTTTTTGTATGCCGAAATTCTGACAAAACACAGCAAAACGCCGAAAATCTGCGACTTATGACGTTATCTGTTGCAAAAAGTCCTGTTTTGTGGTAAAATAAATACATTGTGTGTTTAAGAGGAGAAATCAGAAAAATGGATAACGGACAAAGAAAAGAAAACCGTATGGGTACGCAGAACGTAAACAGTCTGCTGCTTTCAATGGCAATACCCATGATAATATCAATGCTCGCCCAGGCGCTGTACAATATTGTGGATACAATGTTTGTGTCGGGACTAGGAAAGAGTGCGCTTACGGCGCTGTCGCTTGCGTTTCCCGTGCAGAATTTACTTATCGCGGTGTCTGTCGGAACCGGCGTCGGAGTAAATGCGCTGCTTTCAAAGAGCCTCGGCGAAAAGAATTACGAGAGGGCAAACAAAACTGCGGACAACGGGATTTTCTTATCCCTTTTAAGCATGGTCGTTATAATGCTTCTCGGAATTTTCGCGTCAAGAGCGTATTTTTCGTCCTTCGGCAGCTCTGCTCAGGTCGTTGAGTACGGCACGCAGTACTTAAGCATATGTATGATAGCATCTGTCGGACTGTTTTTGCAGACAATGTGCGAAAAGCTGCTTCAGTCAACCGGAAAGACTATGTTAAGCATGATAACACAGCTTGCCGGCGCGCTTATAAATATCGTACTGGATCCGATAATGATATACGGATATTTCGGCTGCCCGAAGATGGGCGTTGCGGGAGCTGCCGCGGCTACCGTTATAGGTCAGATCATCGCAGCGGCAATAGGCATATTCTTAAATATTAAGTATAACCGCGAGATAACAATTACGCTTAAAGGTATTTTTCACCCGAACTTTGAGATTATAAAAAAGATATATTCCGTCGGCGTGCCGTCCATTATAATGTCCGCAATAGGCTCGGTCATGACAGTCTGCGTAAACCAGATCGTCCGCGTGTTTGACGCGTATACCGCAGAAACCGCACAGGCTGTATTCGGCATATATTTTAAACTCCAGAGCTTTATTTTCATGCCCGTATTCGGACTTAATAACGGTATGGTGCCGATAATAGCGTATAACTACGGTGCAAGACATAAAAAGCGTATAACCAAAACCATGACGCTGAGCATTATTTACGCCTGCTTGATCATGATAATCGGATTTCTTGCGTTCCAGTTTATACCCGATACGCTGCTTAATATATTCAATACCGGCGACTCCGATATGGCAAGTATACTCAGCCTCGGCGAATATACTCTCAGATATATAAGCATAAGCTTTCTTTTCGCAGGTTATTGTATTATCGCAGGCTCTGTGTTCCAGGCTCTCGGGAACGGATTTCTCAGCCTCGCAGTGTCCGTTTGCAGACAGCTCGTCGTTCTTGTCCCCGCAGCTTATATCCTCGCCGTTACTACTCATGATATTAACGCCGTCTGGTTTTCTTTCCCTATCGCTGAAATCGCTTCCCTTACTCTCTCCGTTATCTTTATGCGCTATGTCTATAAAAAAGAAATAGCTCCTCTTGAAGATTAAGGAATACGAAGGAATACGCGCTTTCTTTTTAAAAAGAAAGCTGCAAAGAAAACAACAGCCCCTAATTTAGAAAAAATTATGGGATACTCTGTGCCGCCGGCATGTACCGTTCGCAGTCGAGCAGTAAGACTGCGAACTCAAATCTAAGCAGGTGCGTGAGCAAGTTGTGGCAACCGAGTACAAAGGATAATTTAATAAAGATAACTCTGTGCGTTGAATTAAACTTTGCACAGAGTTTTTTTACTAAACATAAAAGTAGAATTTGAACCAAGTTTCTTGCCGATAGGCAAGCTGGGCGCAAAAGCGAGTCCTGTTGACTGTAAGACAATATAAAAAACAACCCTTGCTTTCGCAAGGGTTAAAATTTGTACAGAACCCATCATCGAGCAGTGCGAAGCATCTGCGAGCGAAGATTTAAAATTTCGGCGGCACTGAAAAGTTTTACCGACGATAGTCTGATGTGTGGAGAGGAAGCCACGCTTTCGCTGCGGCGTTTGAGCGGCGAACGGCTTTTCGACCGCTTTTCTCCGTAGAAAAGCGCAAATATAAAGTTGCACTTTGAAAAGAGTAACCCGTTTCCTCCCAAAACAATCAACAACAAAACTAAAAACCGAAAAAGTTAATAAACTGTTATCCTGTGCATAGTTCACCCGAAAAAGCGTAAAATTAATTAACTTTTATAAAAAACTAAATTACAAATTATCAATTAAGAGTTCATTAAATGGAAGTATAATAGAGCATAAATATTAAGAAACCGAGGAAAAACCATATGCTGACACTCGATAAAATCTATCATGCTTCGTTCGTGTTAAAGGACGTTATAAGACATACCGAGCTTGTTCATTCCGACAAGCTTAACCCCGACTGTACCGTGTATCTTAAACCCGAAAACCTCCAGCTTACCGGCTCTTTTAAACTCAGAGGATCGGGATATATGATATCGCAGCTTTCCGATGAAGAAAAAGCGCACGGCGTTATTGCCTGCTCTGCCGGAAACCATGCGCAGGGCGTTGCGCTTGCCGCGTCAAAATACGGTATAAAGTCGCTTATATGCCTGCCCGACGGTGCTCCTATCTCAAAAGTCGAGGCAACAAAATCCTACGGCGCTGAGGTTTGTATGGTGCCCGGCGTGTATGATGACGCATATAAAAAGGCAATAGAACTGCGCGATAAAGAGGGGTATACCTTTGTTCACCCGTTTGATGACGAAAACGTAATCGCCGGACAGGGAACGATAGGACTTGAAATTCTCAATGAACTCGATGATGTGGACGCAATAGTCGTTCCGATAGGCGGCGGCGGACTTATTTCGGGAATAGCATTCGCGGCAAAAAAGCTTAAACCCGAAATAAAGATATACGGAGTTCAGGCAAGCGGCGCGCCGAGTATGGTGAATTCCATTAAAAAGAATGAGATTATCTCGCTTGATAAGGTTTCTACGATTGCCGACGGTATCGCGGTGAAACGCCCCGGCGATAATACGTTTAAAATCTGCTCAGAGTACGTAGATGAAATAGTAACGGTCACGGAGGACGAAATTTCCTCGGCAATTCTCGCACTTATCGAAAAACATAAAATGATAGCCGAAGGCGCAGGTGCCGTTTCGGTCGCGGCGGTAATGTTCAATAAAGTGCCTGTCAAAGGCAAAAAGGTTGTCTGCGTTGTTTCCGGCGGTAATATCGACGTTACGATTCTCTCGCGTGTAATAAAACGCGGTCTTATGAAGTCGGGCAGACTTTGCAGCTTGTGTATCGAGCTTATGGATAAGCCCGGACAGCTTGAAAAGGTTTCGAGAATAATAGCCGAATGCGGCGGAAACGTAACAAGCGTGCATCATGAACGCGCCGGAGAAACAGAGGATATTAACGGCTGTTTCCTCAGAATTGAACTTGAAACAAAGAACTATGACCATATAAATACAATAACAAAGAAGTTGAAGGACAGCGGACTGAAGCTTGTCTGAAGTATTTAAAAATACAGGAGGTAATACACCATGGAAAAGATCTATACACCAAAAGCACCCGAAGCGCTCGGGCCTTATACTCAAGCCGTAAGAACAGGAAATCTTGTGTTTACGTCCGGACAGATAGCAATAAATCCCGAAACGAACTCCGTTGACGCGTCCGATATAAAGGGACAGACCGAACAGGTCTGCAAAAACCTCGCCGAGGTTCTCAAGGCTGCCGGCACAAGCATTGAGCTTGCGGTAAAAACCACGTGTTTTCTTGCCGATATGAATGACTTTGCGGCATTCAACGAAGTATACGGCAAGTATTTCACTTCAAAGCCTGCGCGTTCGTGCATTGCAGTAAAGACGCTGCCCAAAGGCGTGCTGTGCGAAGTCGAAGTTGTTGCGGAAGCCTAAAGCGGACGTCGCGCCGATAAAGACAAGGAGATTGTATAAATATGAGAATGAATTTTTTGAGAAAACTGCCTATCCCTATGGAGATAAAGGCACAGTATCCGCTGAGCCCCGAACTTGAAGAAAAAAAGGTTGAGTTTGACGCAAAAGTCGCCGATATTTTTACCGGAAAGTCCGATAAGCTGCTGCTTGTAATAGGTCCGTGTTCCGCAGATTCGGAAAAGTCCGTGCTTGATTATACTTCAAGACTTGCAAAGCTCTGGGAAAAAGTTGCGGATAAGATAATGATAATTCCGAGAGTATATACCAATAAACCGCGCACTACCGGCGACGGATATAAGGGTATGCTCCACCAGCCCGATCCCGAAAAAGGTTCGGATATGCTCGAAGGCATAGTTGCTATAAGAAGATTACATACAAAGGTTATCGAGGAAACGGGATTTTTTACTGCGGACGAAATGCTGTACTGCGAAAACTACCGTTATCTTTCGGATTTACTTTCTTATGTTGCGGTAGGCGCAAGATCGGTTGAAAATCAGCTCCACAGACTTACCGCAAGCGGAATAGAAGTTCCCGTCGGCATGAAAAACCCGACAAGCGGAGATATATCCGTAATGCTCAATTCCATAACCGCAGCCCAGCACTCGCATACCTTTATTTACCGCGGCTGGGAGGTCGTTACGGAGGGCAATCCTCTTGCGCACGCAATTCTCCGCGGATATGTGAATAAGCACGGTCAGGCAATACCCAACTATCACTATGAGGATCTTGAACATCTGTATGAGAACTACTCTGCGAAGGGACTTCAGAACCTTTCTCTCGTAGTCGACGCAAACCACTCCAATTCAGGCAAAAAGCCGCTTGAGCAGGTAAGAATCTGCAAAGAGGTTCTGCACAGCTGCCGTCATAACGCCGATATTAACCGTATGGTAAAGGGATTTATGATAGAAAGTTATATTGAGGACGGTGCGCAGAAGATAGGCGAGGGAATTTACGGAAAATCCATAACCGACCCGTGTATCGGCTGGGAAAAGACCGAAAAGCTTGTACTTGAGCTTGCGGATCTCAGATAAATAATGCAGAGAAACTGAAAATGCACTTTGGCTGTTCCGAAAAGATTGCAGTCAGAGGGCTTTTTTTGAGTGTTTAAAATTTTGTCTTGACTTTGTAACGGGGAAAGAGTAAAATATTTCGGTGATGTTACAGAATAAAGGAAGTATTACAGAGAATGACACATACCGCACACATTGATATCTTTCCGATGATTGTTTCTTTTGCAAAAAAGAACACCGTTGCAGTAATAGCCTTTGCCGCGGCGGCAGTGACGGCATTTTTTGTACCTCCGGATCGTAAATATGCGGAATATTTCGACTTCAAGACGCTGTCGTGCCTTTTCTGTGTGCTCGCGGTGGTGTGCGCGCTTAAAAACATCAACTTTTTCTATATGCTTGCAAAAAAGATAGTACACTGCTTTAAAAATGTGCGTATGAGCGTGCTTGCACTTGTGTATATAACCTTTATCGGCTCTATGCTCATTGCAAACGATATGGCGCTGCTCACGTGTCTTCCTCTCGGATCAATAGTGATAAATGCGACCGGCAAGAAAAAATATCTTGCGTTTACATTTATAATGCAGAATATCGCGGCAAACTTGGGCGGAATGCTGACTCCGTTCGGAAATCCGCAGAACCTTTATCTGTACACAAAGTTTAACATACCGAATGCGGAGTTCGTTGCGATAATGGCACCGCCTTTTGCGCTTGCCGTAGCTCTTATAACCGTTTGCTGCGTGGTTTTTGTAAAGGCGGAACCGCTTGAAATCGCAGATGAAAAAATAGTGTTAAATCCTTTAAGAACCGTGCTTTATCTTTGTCTTTTTGCACTTGCGATAGCTATTGTTTTCAGAGGAGTGCCGTATGCAGTCGGACTTGTGATCATACCGGCAGTGCTGCTTGCGTCAGATCCCAAGGCACTGAAGGCGGTTGATTATCCGCTGCTTTTTACTTTTGTGTTTTTCTTTGTATTTTCGGGGAATATGGCACGGATTCCTGCGGTGAGAAATTTCTTTTCGTTTTTGCTGTCAAAGAGCACGCTTGTGTTCAGCGCGCTTTCGTGTCAGTTTATCAGCAATGTTCCGTCTGCGATTCTGCTGTCGCAGTTTACCGATAATTACAGAGATCTGCTTGTCGGCGTAAATGTCGGCGGAGTCGGAACGCTTATAGCGTCGCTTGCAAGCCTTATAACTTTTCGCGAATACGCGAATAATGCTCACGGAAAGACCGCAGAATATATAGCAAAATTTTCGGCTTTCAATTTTGCATTTCTGTTTGTGCTTGTGGGGTTTATGCTTGCAATTAAAACAATAATCAAATAATTTCGGCTTATCTATTGACAAAATCCGTCTTTTGAGATATAATATTCTCGTTACAGTCGAGAGGGACGGATAATATTTTGCTGGTGTGGCTCAATGGCAGAGCAGCGGTATCGTAAACCGCAGGTTGCAGGTTCGACTCCTGTCACCAGCTCCATTAAATAAAGCCTTGTACATGTGCGGAAACCGCATAGTACAAGGCTTTACTTGCTTTTTTGAGTGTTTATAAGTGTTTAAGAATGTTGATTTATTTCTTACTTTAGGGTGTCAAAAAGTAGTCAGTTTTTCCCATGATACCTCTCAACAATCTTTCTGAAAAACTCCGGTTTAATATCCGCCTTGCCAGCGAGCATAAGCTCCCAGTTGACCATGTTTTCCTTTGTGATAACGCCGTCATTCA
>ERZ857745.2766-NODE-2766-length-18102-cov-2.803568_pt1 | contig 18102 bp, 9 predicted proteins | sample MGYA00519699_ERZ857745 | MGnify/ENA primary metagenome ERZ857745 (study PRJEB31778, sample SAMEA3449357) | human gut metagenome | biome: human gut; feature: human-associated habitat; material: faeces | place: United Kingdom | collected 2010/2012 ...
CGATGCTACTCCTGCGGCTTTTTGTGCCCATAACAGTGACCGGGACCAGGCAGAAGCACTTATTGCCGATTATGCCGGATGTGGAGTCGATTTTATTTTCGGAGGTGGAAAGAGATATTTTTGTGAACGGAAGGACGGCAGAAACATCCTTGAAGAGATGAAAGCACTGGGGTATCAGACCCCGGAAAATCAGGAGCAACTGGATGCCATACAAACCGGAAAAGTATTGGCTGTATGGGCGGATCATGATTTGCCGCGTCCTTCGGTACGTAAAGAAATGCTTACAGAAAGTACGATGAAAGCGCTCGAACTTCTCTCACAAAATAAAAAAGGATTCTTTCTGATGGTGGAAGCCTCCCAGATCGACGACTATGGACATGCCAATCAACTCGATCCTCTGGTAGAGGAAATTCTGGATTTCGACCGTACGATCGGAAAAGTATTCGAATGGGCGGCTGCTGACGGAGAAACACTCGTTGTCGTAACAGCAGATCATGAAACAGGCGGTCTGACCCTGGTCGGCGGATCTCTCCCGGAAGGTGAGATCATTGGGAAATTTTCTACCGGAGATCATAGTGGAGTCATGGTCCCCGTGTATGCATTTGGGCCCGGAGCGGAACTGTTTACAGGTATTTATGAGAACACGGATATTTTTGAAAAAATCAAGTATTTATTGAAACTCTAAAAAACTAATATATGAAAAGAATCATCTTTATTTTAAGTATTTTCATGATTACAATTTCTTGTAATTCACTCTCTACAAGCGAAAAATCGATACAAGAATATATGCGTACCCAAACAGGTTCTCCTGATTTGGAGATAGAGTTTACTAACGTACAGATCACCAAACAAACCGTCGGGGATAGTATTGACATCTTGCAAAAAATATTTGAGGAGCAAATAAAAGAGAAAGAGAAAACAATAAAAAGGATAGAAAACGACAACCAGGCCTGGCAAAAAGAGCTGGAATCTATGTCCAAAAAAGACCAAAATTATGCATTTCTGGTTCAGATGGTGAATTCCAATCAAAGACGAATCAAAGAGTTGCAGGAGAAAGTGATCAAGAATGGGACAGGGTATTATGACGGCCAGGATCCTAAAAAAGTCATCGCTACCCTGGTAAAGTGCGAGATGACCTCGCTTATCAATCCGGTATTAAAGGCGAAACAAACCAAAGAGGGGGTTTTTCTGCTTACTCCGGATGAAACGGTCTGTATCCGTCAGGTAAAATAATTTATTATTGTGTAAGATATTTTATGGAAAATCTTTTTTCGGGCAGGTATATTTTTCCTGTCCTGATAGCGTTATTCTTCTCTTGTTCCGCCACCGGAACCTTGGGACAAACGCCGGCAAAACGGGATGTAACCTGCATCATTGCAGCCGATCTGCATTTTGATTTTTTACCCGAAACGGATCAATATTACCATGTCGTGGCGATGAATCGGGTACCGGGACATTGGGTCATGCCTTCAGGGGAAATTATCCGGAAGATAGATGCCGTCATTTTGGCTGGAGACCTTTTTGACAGGGCAAGGCCTGAAATCATCGACCTTTACCGCCAGCGTTATGAATGTGGAAAAGGAGAGAAAAGAATCCACTTTCCGGTTTATCCCGGTTTTGGAAATCATGACCTGGATACGGTTACAGAAGGCAAGACCCCGAATAACGAGGTACACTTGCAGTTGATAAAAAATTATATGGACTCGGTCCTGAGTGTAAAACTGGCCCGCAAGGAAATTCTGAATCTGCATCCGTCGAGTCGGAGTTATTCCTGGAATATCGGTGACGTGCATTTTGTTCATGGGCAAAGATATGCCGGCGATACTTCCTATTGTGAGAGTAACCTGGAATGGCTGAAAGCTGACCTGGAGAAATATGCTTCCCAAGGTAATCCGGTGGTTTATATCCAACATTACGGTACCGATCCCTGGGCAATAAAGTGGTGGCCACAGGAAGCCCGGAATGAATTGTTCGGTTTGCTGGACCATTACAATGTAGCTGCTTTTTTTGCCGGTCATACCCATACGGCTATGCTGCCGACCTATCGCGCCTATCCGATTTATCAGGTGAATAATGCCTGGCCGGATAGAGACGGTAACGGATCGTTTGCTATACTGCAAATTAAAGGAGATCAGGTAGCTGTCGTTTCTTGCCGCTGGAAGGACGGAGAAGGAAATATAGAAACGACAGGACCTGTATTAAGTCGCTCCCTGCCGATTACCCGGAAAGATAAAATTTATTACAATGCTTTTTCACACAATGATTATCAGAGAGAAAATCCTTTGCAGGATGCATTGGCATTCCGTTTCAATTGTGTGGAAACCGATCTTTGGCTGATCGGCGGGGAGGTGTATGTCGGACATGAAAAACCAGAACCCGATCCGGCAATCACTTTTGAAAATTTGTATCTGAAGCCACTGATCCGGCGAATTAAGGAAAACGGAGGGAAAGTATATCCCGGAAGTGAACGTCCCTTTTTCCTGATGGCCGATTTTAAAGCGAATGGAGAAGGAATCTATGAAGTTTTGAAAAAACAGATGGAACCTTACCGCAAGTATTTTTGTTCTGTAAAAGATGGCGTATATCAGGAAGGAGCAGTCCTGTTTTTTATTTCCGGGAATCGTCCGTTATATTCCCTGCCTTCGGAATCTTTACGGTTTGCTTTTTTAGACGGACAGATCCGGGATCTTGGTAAAGGAATGCCGGCTTCCCTGACTCCGGTGATCAGTGATAATTACCAAAGTTATTTCAGTTGGGACGGCAACGGGGAAATGCCTGAAGAACAGTATAAAAGAATGGTGGAGATAGTGAAAAATGTTCATCAGGGAAAAAAAATGTTCCGTTGGTGGGGGGCTCCCGATACCGAAGCTTTTAAGAGGTTATTTCTACGAACCGGTGTTGATCTGGTGGGTACCGACGACATGAATCTATTATATAATTTGCTATCGGAAAATGAATAAGCTTGTCTTTTGTGTTATAATAACGTCCCTGATTTTCGGCTGTTCTTTACAGAAAGGCCGGTTGGCCCGGGAAGTGAATCCTTTTGTAGGGACAGGTTTTCACGGACATACTTATCCGGGGGCTACGGTCCCGTTCGGAGCTGTACAGTTGAGTCCGGATACCCGGAAAAACGATTGGGACGCTTGTGCCGGCTATCATTACAGCGATTCGCTTATCTCAGGTTTTTCGCATACGCATCTCAGCGGAACCGGATGTATCGATTTCGGAGATATCCTCGTTTATCCGGCAAGTAGGACACTGGATCCGGAACAAGGAGGGAACTGGCTTTCGCCGCTTCCCTTTTCCCATCGGCAGGAATGGGCATCTCCAGGCTATTATAAAGTGATGTTACCGACAGAAGGTATACAGGCAGAGCTGACCGCTACACCTTACACCGGAGTGCATAGATACCGCTTTACCCGGACAGGTGAAGTGTCTGTTGTCATCGATCTGGCTCATTCGCTGACCAGTGAGACGATTCAGACTGCTTATCTGGAACAGACCGCTCCGGATGAAATTTCCGGGATGCGGAATACTTCTGCCTGGGTAAACAATCAGCATATTTATTTTGCGGCCCGCTTTTCCCGTCCGATAGAAACTTTGACTTGGGTAAAAGAGGGAAAGGTATGCCGGGGTACTGTTCGGATCGACGGAGAAAAATTACAGGCTGTCGCTACATTTCATGTAAAGGCCGGGGAAACCATAGAATTGCAGGTCGGAGTGTCGGCTGTCAGTGTGGAGAATGCCCGGCAGAACCGGGAGCATGACCTGATAGGGCAGGATTTCGAGGCTGTGTGCAAAAAAGCTGATAAAGCATGGCAGTCACAACTTTCCGGGATCCGGATCAAAGGCGGGAGTCCGGAAGAAAGGGTGAATTTCTATACAGCCTTATATCACAGTAGTGTCGTTCCTAACCGGATCAATGATGTCAATGGGGAATACCGAAGACACGATATGGGCATCGGGCGGACCGGGAAAGGTAAAAACCGATATTCTACACTTTCCCTTTGGGATACCTTCCGGGCCTGGCATCCGATGATGACCCTACTGGATACTGCTTTGGTTGCCGATATAGTCCGTTCTGCTCTGGATATTTACGAAATAACCGGCGAATTGCCTGTTTGGCCGTTAGCTTCAGGAGAAACGGGTACTATGATCGGATATCACTCCGTCTCTGTCATCGCAGATGCCTGGATGAAAGGAATTCGCGGTTTCGATGGTGGGAAAGCCTTGGAAGCGATGGTACGGTCGGCTGAAAAAAATACCAAAGGAGCTGATTATTACATCCGGGAGGGCTATATTCCTGCAAATTTCCGTAAGGAATCGGTTTCTTGTTTGTTGGAATTTGCTTATGACGATTGGTGTATTTCCCGGATGGCAGAGGCATTGGGTGAACAGGATATCGCCGGACGTTTTGCCCGGCGTGCCCGTAACTATATCCATGTCTTCGACGGTTCCTGCCGTTTTTTCCGGGGAAAACGCTCGGACGGGAACTGGGAAACCCCCTTCAATCCTTATGAGGCTGGACGGTCGTATACCGAGGCCAGTGCCTGGCAATACCGTTTTTTTGTTCCCCATGATGTAAACGGGATGATACAGTTGTTCGGAGGAGAGAAGCAATTTCTGCAGGACCTGGACAGTCTGTTTTCGACAATCTCCATGGTGGAAACTTCCCTTTCGGATATCACCGGGCTGATCGGCCAGTATGCCCAAGGTAACGAACCCAGCCACCACATGGCGTATTTGTATAGTTATGCGGGACAACCCTGGAAAACACAGGCGATGGTCCGCCGTATTCTGAAAGAGATGTACCGGAATACACCCGAAGGGCTTTGCGGTAATGAGGACTGCGGACAAATGTCCGCTTGGTATATCCTGAGTAGTCTCGGTTTCTATCCGGTATGCCCCGGTTCTAACGAATTTGTGTTCACTTCACCCCTGTTTCCCCAGGCAACCCTAAAGCTGGCAAATGGGAAAACACTGGTCGTTAAAGCCAATGAACCGGAGAAGAACATATATATCGACAAAGTCTGGTTGAACGGTAAGGAAATAGACCGGAATTTTATCACCTATGCCGAGCTGATGCAGGGAGGGGAATTACGTTTTCAGTTATCGGCCGAACCTAATCTGCAACGGGGAATTTTTTCCGGTAGTTTCCCTTATTCTATGAGTAAAGGAAAACAGGTATCTATCCCTTATGTTTCAGAAGATTTGTATTTGTTTGAGGAAGAGATGACTTTCAAGTTGGGTAGTACCACTTCAGATACAGAAATCCGTTATACCCTGGACGGAAAAGAACCGGATCGGACTTCTCCTCTCTACCGTGATTCCGTTCAAGTGAATCACTCCTGTATTTTGAAAGCAAGGGGATTCAAAACCGGATATGCACCAAGCGAACTTCTGACTTTGCAAGTGGAAAAAGCAGTATACCGGCCGGCGTCACAAATTCAGGATACCGGAAAAGGTATCCGTTTTAGGTACTACGAAGGTAAATTCAGTTGTGTTTCGGATCTCGAAAAAACTCAACCGCTGGACTCCGGTTATGTGTCGGCTATCCGTATAGATCGGGCCCCGGCAGACGATCATTTCGGTTATATCTGGGAGGGATGGATTTATATTCCGGAAACCGGAATATATGAATTTGAAACGAGATCGGATGACGGTAGCGTCCTTTACATCGGTTCTCAAAAAGTCGTAGATAACGACTACTCACACGGAGCTGTATCCGCCTCTGGGCGAATCGCCCTGGAGCAAGGTTACCATCCCTATAAGCTCCTCTATTTCGAAGACTATGAGGGGCAATTATTGGAATGGAATTGGAAATAACGGAGTCGGTTGTGCTTTTGTTTTGTGAAGTTTGCCTTCACTAAATAAAAGCACAATTTAGTTTTCCAGATTGTATTCTTTCAGTTTGCGGTATAGCGTCCGCTCCGATATGCCCAGATCTTTCGCTGCCAGTTTACGTTTCCCATGGTTTTTTTCCAGAGCTTTGGTAATCAGTTCTTTTTCTTTTTCTTCGATAGAAAACGACTCCTCGATGACTGCTTCGGTATCCTGAATATGATCTTCCCGGTGGTTGAGAAGGGTTGGACTGGGGGAAGGGGTAAATTGTCCCGGTTCGTGATCGTAGAGATTCCTCAGTACCAGAGAAGTGGTTGGCTCGGTAGTCTCTGTTTCTCGCTGAGGTTCATTTTGCATCAGATCATAGACCAGGCGTTTCAGGTCGTTCATATCCTTTTTCATGTCGAAAAGGATTTTATACAGGATTTCTCTTTCAGAGGCGAAACTGGCTTCTCCTTTGTCGTGGTCGGTGGTCAGGGTCGGTAACATCGGATCGTGTTCCGGTATATATTTACGTAAGGTGGTTCCATCTACCATACGTTCTTGTTCGATGATGGAGATTTGTTCCGTTACGTTTTTCAGTTGCCGGATATTTCCCGGCCAACGGAAGTCCTGAAGGATTTTAACGGCTTCTTCCGTTAACCGGACTGCCGGCATCCGGTATTTTTCAGCAAAATCGGCGGCAAATTTCCTGAATAACAAAGGAATATCTTCTTTACGTTCGCGTAAAGGAGGGATCGTGATCGGAATAGCATTCAGGCGATAATACAGATCCTCCCGGAATTTTCCGTTTTTTACCGCTTGTGGGATATCGAGGTTGGTGGCTGCGATAACCCGAACGTTGGTTTTCTGTACTTTCGAGGAGCCTACCCGGATAAATTCTCCCGTTTCCAATACCCTTAACAGACGGGCTTGCGTCGGTAAAGGCAGTTCTCCTACTTCATCCAAAAAAATGGTTCCACCGTCCGTTACTTCGAAATATCCTTTCCGGTCGGATACGGCTCCGGTAAAAGCTCCTTTCTCATGACCGAAAAGCTCGGAGTCGATCGTTCCTTCAGGAATCGCACCGCAGTTTACCGCTATATACTGAGCGTGTTTGCGGGTACTGTAGGCATGGATGATACGGGGAAAAATCTCTTTCCCGACTCCACTCTCTCCGGTTATCAATACGGACAAATCTGTCGGGGCTACTTGGGTTGCAATATCGATGGCCCGATTTAAACCCGGATTGTTTCCGATGATTTCAAATCGTTGTTTGATCGCTTGTATATCTTCCATATTCAGCTATCTTGTTCATATTTTCTTCCGGACCTGTAAAAGTTACAGGTCTTCTGACAAAATTACATTAAAAAGCCCGAATCAGGAAACATTTATTCATTTTTACTCTTTCAAATAAATCGATTATTTTAATTTCTCTTTTGATTTTTTCTAACCGGCCGCATCGGTCGCCTATCGTTTTTGGGAGACTGGGTTTTGTAAAAAAAAGAGACAACAACTCTTAATAAAATGTTAGAGGACTATCGTGGATATCACAAATATAGGTTAAGATGGAAGAAATTAGACTTTAATTGAATCCCATTTTGTAAATTGCATCATCATTTACCAAAACTATTTAAATCATATTATGAAAAAATTAATTCCTTTGATGATGTGTTTGGTGCTAAGCGTAATGGCTTTTGCGCAAACGGGAGTGGATTTCCAGCATCTGACATTTGATGAAGCATTAGCTAAAGCTAAAGCAGAAAAGAAACTGGTTTTCGTTGATTGTTACACAACTTGGTGTGGTCCATGTAAGATGATGACAACAAAGATTTTCCCGATGAAAGAAGCCGGAGAATTTTTTAATCCTCGTTTTGTCTGTGTGAAATTCGATATGGAACAGGGAGAAGGGAAAGAATTGAAAAACAAATTAGGTGTGCGGGCTTATCCTTCTTTCTTTATTATCCGTCCGGACGGAACGGTACAACATGCTGTCGTCGGTGGAGATGAACTGGAACCTTTTATCGAAAGAGTAAAGAAAGGGTTGAATGAAAAGACTTCCTTGCTGTATCTGAATCAACAGTACGAAAAAGGAAAAATGAATAAAAAGCAATTATTGGCTTATAAGGTCGCTTTAGATGATGCTTACGATCAGAAAAAAGCAGAGCAGGTAAAAAAAGAATTACTGTCTCAGGTCACCGAGAAAGATAAATTGAAAAAAGAATTCTGGCCCTTGTTTGAAGACGGTACTTGTACGGTTGGAACTCCCGATTTTAATTTGATATTGGCCAATATTCCGACTTTTGAAAAAAATATAGGGAAAGAAAAATTGGATGAATTTTTATTCTCTGCTTATAGCCGGGCTTTATTTCCACACCTTAATAGAAATAAAGAAAGACAAACCGTATCTTTGGATGAACTGAAACAACAGATCGGTAAATTGGATTTTCAGAAAAAGAACGATTTGTTGTCTTTATGTGATATTGCCGGCTTGGTGGCTCAGGGAGATGTGAATCAGTTGGTATCTAAAGTGGAAGAAAACGCTGCTACATTGACCGGAAACGATTTATCGTCTATGCTGATGGCTTTCGGAGCTATGCGGGATAAAGCGACTAAGGCAGATTATAACCGTATGGTTGCTGCCGCTGAAAAAATGATGGCTAACCCGGCTAATAGCGAAATGAAAAATTACCTGGAGTATTATGTGGAATCCTGGAAGAATTTAGCTCATGTAGGGGTTAATTTCCAGGACCTGACTTTTGAACAGGCAGTAGAAAAGGCTGCTAAGATGCGTAAACAGATTTTTGTCGACTGTTATACTTCCTGGTGTGGGCCTTGTAAATATATGAGTAACACTGTTTTCCCACAGGAGAAAATGGGAGATTATATGAATCCGAAATTCATTTGTGTTAAATATGATATGGAAAAAGGAGAAGGACCTGAATTAGCTAAAAAATTCGGTGTTCGCGCTTATCCTACTTTTGTCATTCTGAATACGGATGGAACCGTGCGTCATAAATTTGTCGGCGGTGGTGAACCGGACCGGTTTATCGAACGGGTAAAGGATGCTTTCGACGATAATAAAGCAACCGGTGTACTGGATGCAAAATATGCAGAAGGAGCCCGGGATAAGGAATTCCTGGCTAAATATGTGGAAAGTTTGATTTCTATGTATTCTCCGGATGCTTCGAAAGTAGCTGCAGAATTGTATGGACAACTCACCGATGAAGAGAAAGTATCGGCTGATTATTGGTTTATTTTCAATAATCCTGATTTAGCTCCGGCAGGCTCTGAAGCTTATGAATATTTGTTGGCCAACCGGGAGAAGTTTGCACAAAATAATACGGAAGAAGCTGTCGATAAACGACTGTCCAGCGGGTATCAACGTAAATTGATGATGATTTTCTACGGACGGGATAAATCGACAACAGCTGCCGACCTGGATCAGATGAAGAAAGAGATTGTCGGTCTGAAATTGAAAAATGAAAAATCATTGGTAGGGCAGATCAATATCGCTAAAGCACTCTTAGCCAATAATCCGAATCAGCTGCTTACAGTCTGTGAAAAAGAAGTGAATAACCTTTCTCCGGAAGAATTCCCATTCTCGATAATTGCCGGAGCAAAAGAAAAAGCTACTCCTCTGCAGATCAACCGTTGGAAAAAGATCGGTCAGAAACTGGTAGCCAAATGTGAGGATAAAGACATGGCAAAGCAAATGGAACAATATATCGAATCTATGTTTGCTAAAAAGTAGGTAAATAGTTCTGTCCGAAATAGAAGCGAAGCTGTGTGAATCGAGCATTCACACAGCTTTTCTTTTGAATTTTTAGAATTAACTATGAACTCCTTGCTTTCTAATCCTCTAAAAAGCATTATTTTTGTTTTTCATTGGCAGCTTAGGATGAAAACAAAAGAGGAAATATTCATAGAACAAATTAATCTGAAAAGGCGGGAAGCCTATCACGAATTATTTCGGAGATTTTATCGGTCTCTGGTGATATTTGCTCTGAAATATATTGACGAACAAGGAGAAGCCGAAGATATCGTACAGGAATTATTTGTCTCTGTATGGGAAAAAGAAGAGAAATTTATGTCTTATGCCAGTTTTCGGGTGTTTCTCTATAATGCTGTGCGTAATACTTGCCTGAATCGGATAAAGCATAAAAAAGTCGAGGAAAAATATGCTGCTTACAGACAGTTGCATCCTGAGAATCCGGAACTGGACGATTATGATGTCATGGAAGAAGAGATCTATCGATGGCTTTTCAAGACGATAGACGAGTTACCACCCCGTTGTAAAAAAATATTTTTACTGCATTTGGATGGAAAGAAACAAAGGGACGGGGGTAATGTTTCATTTTGGGGATTCAAAATAAAAAAAATCAATTTTACTTCACCCATTTTTACTCCTTGCCTGTTTTTATTGTGAATAGTTTATTACCAAATAAACGTTCGTTTAATTTAGTTGAAAGTTTATAAAGTTCATAATGTTTATAAAGTTATTGGACCCCGCAGGCTCCTGGTTAATTGACAATGAAGCAGTATACCCGAAGAATAGGATATATTGTATTGATTGTCAATGATTTTATTCTCGTTTTCTTTTCTCATTTTTCTTTATTTAATGGAAGTGAAGCTTCCAATAATTGTCCATTATCCATTATCATCTGTCCGTTATTCTTTTTGCGGAAACCCGCAAAAAGAATCGAACCTTTATGTTGTTGTTAGATCCTCAAGAGCTGGAATATCTATTGGAACACCTTGGACATCCTGAAACTTTGAAAGAGAAAAAATTTCAGGAATGGCTGTTGGACAACGATCACCGACAGCTGTTTGAGAGAGTGAGAGACTATCGGGAAGCTTACCTCAGAGTGGATAAAGGGGAGATGATCGACTTGGCAAAAGAGTGGGAACAGTTTGAAGTAAATGTCCAAAAGAAAAGCGGATGGGGAATGAGGAGAATAGGTGTCGTTGCTGCCAGTGTCCTTATATTCCTCCTGATCGGTATGCTTTGGCAGCCGACAGAAATAGAAACGGTGAAGGTGGTCCGGGAGGCGGAATTAATCGGTAAAAAAAGTGCGGAATTGATTTTAGCTAATGGACAACATATCGATTTGGAAAAACAAATTGTCGAGCTACGGGAAGAAAATGGCATACACATCAGTAACTCTACTCAAAGTTATTTGGCTTATCGGCAGGATACACTTACTTATACCGTCGATTCCTACGAAGAGTTGGTTTACAATACGGTGAAAATCCCTGCCGGTGCCGACTATAAAATATATTTAGCCGATGGTTCCGGAGTTTGGCTGAATTGTGGTTCCGAATTGCGTTATCCGGTAAAATTTGTGGGGAACGAGCGGCGGGTATATTTGCGCGGAGAAGCATTTTTCGAAGTGAAAAAAGCGACGGAATGGCCCTTTATCGTAGAAACGGAACACATGCACATACAAGTGACCGGAACCCGTTTTAATGTGAAATCCTATCCCGAGGAAGAAATTGTGCATACAACTTTGCTGGAAGGAGCGGTGACGGTTACCGGACCGGAAAACAAGATACGTGCTTTCCGGCTTTTACCTTCCCAGCAGTTTTCTTTAGATAAACTCACCGGGCAAATCGAGGTGAAAGAAGTAGATACCCGTTTATATACCGATTGGACGGAAGGAATGTTTGTTTTTAGAAAACAACGCCTGGAAGAAGTAATGAATACGCTTGCCCGTTGGTACGATATCGAAGTGTTTTATAGCGGCGCAGATGTGAGGAATTTACGTCTGTCCGCTAATCTGGGGCGTTACGATCATATCGATACCATACTCGAACTAATCCGGGCCATGGACAAAGTGGTTGTGGACAGGAAAGGCAATGTAATCACATTCAGTTGGAAATAAAAAATAAGGACCGGAATCGGCGTCAAAAATTTCCGGCCCTTCTTTAGTTAATAACATAGTTAAACTTAACCAATTACAAAAGTATGAAGAAAAACCGAAACGGCAGTTTCTCTTATTCGGGAAAATTGTCTAAAGTTCTGCTACGGATGAAGCTTACATTCGTACTTCTTTTATGTGTTATGTCACAGGTGTTCGCTTTAGCGAATGCACAAACAATCAGTTTGAAAAAACAAAATGCTTCTTTGGAAGAAATTCTTTGGGAATTGAAAGAAAAGACACAGCTGGTGTTCATGTACAGTGATGAGGATATCGCTTCGGTGAAAGGAATCGATATCGACATGAAAAATACGCAGGTAGATGCGATATTGAACAAATGCCTGGAAGGTACCGATTTGAAATACGTCCGGGAGAATAATGCGATCGTGATTCGTCGTAGCCGCCAGTCGGAAAATGTCCCGCAGGTACGGATGAGGAAGATTTCCGGTAAAGTGACCGATACGAATGGAGATCCTCTGCCGGGCGTGACTATTTTGGTCGACGGTACCACCATCGGTGTGGCTACCGATAATGAAGGGAAATATTCCCTGGAATGTCCCGAGGCGCCTGATCTGGCACTAAATTTTACATTTATGGGAATGAAATCACAGAAAGTGACTGTGGGGCCTAAAAATGTAATCGATGTAACCTTGGAAGAAGAGATGAACCGTTTGGAAGAAGCGGTTGCGGTGGGGTATGGAACAACAAAGGTAAAGGATATGACGGGTGCGGTTACCCGTTTGGGAAGTAAGGATATGGAAACGGCTCCGATGGGGGCGACGATACAGTCTATGCTTCAGGGAAAAGCACCGGGAGTAAATGTGATGATCAGTTCTGCTTCGCCGACTTCTCCTGTGTCTGTGATTATTCGTGGATCTTCTTCTCTGTCGGGTGATTCACAGCCATTGTGGGTGATAGACGGGGTTCCCGAGTATAATGCCAGCACTTCCGGAGATGTATCCAATACGTTGTATAATTTGAATTTGACCGATGTAGAAAGTGTCGATATCTTGAAAGATGCTTCTGCTACGGCTATTTATGGTTCGCGGGCTGCCAACGGTGTTGTACTGGTGACCACCAAGCGGGGAAAAGCCGGCATGAAACCCCAATTGGAGTTTTCTGCCCGTTATGGAATACAGACTTTGAATGCCAATGATTTTCGGGTATTGACCGCAGATGAGTATATCCGGGTGTCGAAAGCTGCTTGTGCGATGAGTTTGTTTACAAGAGGTTCACTGGACTATTTCACCAAAAAATATGTGGACGAAGCTTATTTTAATTCCCATATCAATAACAGCCAGTTCGATTTGAATACGTTGACTGATGATTTTTATCTGAAGGATGCATATGGAAACGGGGATACCGATTGGTGGGATTTGATGACCCGGAATGCCGCTACTCAGGATTACAGTATCGGAATACGCGGAGGTTCCAAAGAATCTTCCTATAGTGCTTCTATCTATTACAAAGATCAGAAAGGTATTGTCAAAGGAGGTAATTCCAAAATGTTGGGAGGAAGTTTTAATTTTGATGCTGCCGTTCGTGACATTGTCCGGTTTAAGCTGGATTTGAGGGCGACGGCTCGTACCGCCAACGATAAAGACAATATGATCGGTGAAATTCTCGATATGCGTCCGGACGTACCGGCATACAAGGAGGATGGGACGATAAACGAGATTTCCTATTATGTGAAAAATCCATTGTTGTCACTGATGGATACGGATGAAGCGAAAGGACGGAATTTTTCGGGTACGCTGGGACTGGAATGGGATATCGTCAAAGGATTGACTTTCCGTACTTCCGCTACGGCTCAATATAATGTGAATAAATACAGCACTTATTCCATTGCCTGGTATGACGAAGCGGAAAGCTCGGCCAGTGTCAGTAAAAATGAAAGCTATACTTACATGTGGGACAATACTTTGAGTTATGTGAATACCTGGAAAAAGCATAGTTTGGTGGGTTTGGCCGGCTTTTCTATCGAGAAGTATGAATCAGATGGGTTGGGAGCTTCCGGTAGCGGTTTCCCCGATGACCAGGTTTTGACTAATTTAAACAGTGCCGCTAAAAAGAACAGTATTTCCAGCAGTTATAGTTCCAATACGTTGGCATCTTTCCTGTCACGTTTGGAATATAAATTCAACAACCGTTATTTGCTGACCCTGAATTTCCGGGCAGACGGTTCTTCACAATTCGGTCCCGATAAACGTTGGGGATATTTCCCTTCGGGGGCCATTGCCTGGATCATTACCGAAGAAAATTTCATGAAAGATTATGCGAACATTGTTTCTTATCTGAAATTAAGAGGATCGATTGGTAAAACCGGTTCTCAGAATTTAGGGGCTTATGATTGGCGTACTTTGATGGGGTCTGCCACCTATAACGGAGTTGCCGGTATCGTACCCTCTTCTTTAGGAAATGATATTCTGCAATGGGAAGAACAGGTACAGAAGGAAATCGGTTTGGATTATGGTTTTTGGGACGATCGCATACGGGGAACTTTGGGTTTCTATCAAAAGAAAGTGGATAATTTGTTATATAGCGATCCTGTACCTATTTCCTCTTCTTTCTCCAGTGTGTATCAAAATATCGGTTCATTGAAAAACCGGGGTGTCGAGTTTGATGTTCGGGTGGATATTGTTAAAAATTCACAAAAAGACCTGACATGGAACGTCGATTTTAATATTGCCCGTAACCGGACGACGCTTGAAAAACTGAATAGTACCGACGGATACTTTGGGGGGGAGCTTATGCGTATTTTAAAATTGAAGAAGGAGGCGAGACTGGAAAATTTTATGGCTATAAAGATGCCGGCCGGTTATTTATGACTAATGAAGAACTGGTTGGTTTGAAGACCGTCGATCCGAAAACCGGAACCTTGAAATATTATCGGGATGATTATAATTATGAACGTCAGGGTGATGTGTATATTATGGATCTGGATGGGGACGGACAAATCACTGCCGATGGCGATCGTACTGTGATCGGAAATGCGAATCCGGATTTCTTCGGAGGATTCGGTAGTACGCTGTATTGGAAAGGATTGATGTTGAATGCTGTATTTTCTTATTCTGTCGGAGGGGATCGTTTTTGGGACGAAGAAAAAAATAGTTCAGGAGATATGAATGTATATAATACTTCTAACCGGATATTGGATTCCTGGACGGTGAATCCGGGTGTGAATGCTTCTTATCCCCGGGCGATGTATTATGGCTGGGGATCCAACAGTATCATTACTGACCGGTATATTCACGATGCTTCTTATCTGCGGATGACCGCTTTGAATTTATCTTATCGTTTACCGAAACACCTCTATAAAAATAGTATTTTGAATGCAGTGGAATTCACTTTCCAGGCCACAAACCTGTTTACCTGGACGAAATATCCGGGTATGGACCCACAGGGGAATTTTAGTACTACTTATAGTGCTTTTTATAACATGGGAATCGACTATAGTACCTATCCTTCTGCCCGTACCTATAATTTTGGAATCAAATTAACATTAAAATAAGCTGAATATGAGAACTTGTTCTATATATCTACTATTACTTTTGGCCGGAATATTTGCTTCTTGCGATGATTTTCTGGATCAGAGTCCGAAATATAATTTGACTTTGGAGAACGCAGTGACGGATTATAACGGAGCGAAGAATATTATCAACGGTATGTATTCTGTTATTGCGAAATCGTCTAATTTCGGTGGAGAACTGGCTGGAAGGTGGGCTTCGCAGGCTGGAGTATGGAATTATAATAATCCGAATTACAATATGACCTATAAAGAAGGCGGTACTGACTTCGCGTCGATCTGGCAGTCTTGGTACGGGCTGGTAAATTCTGCCAATGCGGCGGTGATCGCGTTGACTAATCTGGATGTGAAACTGTACCCTTCGCCCGAAACGAAGGAGGCTTTGCTTGCCGAGGCTAAATGTATGCGGGCCTGGGCTTATGCTAATTTATTCTGGATGTTCGGACACTGGTGGGAAGCCGACGACTGTGCTTATGGTATTTTATACCGCGATCAGATGTCCAATCTGAGTAATTTGCAGGTTCCCCGAATCACTGTCGGAGAATCTTATCAGAAAATTTTTGAAGATTTGGAACCGGGGTTGAAGTATTTACCCGATTTTACTACTCCCCGCTATTTATCGAAACAATTGGCACAGGTATTGAAAGCGAAGTTGTTATTGAACCGGGGAGTGATGCGCGGTGATGTACAGGACTTGAAAGATGCGCTGGATTTGGTGCTTACTGTGAAGAAAGATGCTCCGGGTAGCTGGAAAATGGAAGCCGATCTGGCTGAAATGTACGAGAAAGGTTGGGAATCCGAAGAAGTATTGTGGACCCGTTATATGGGGGATATTACCAATTGTGCCTGGAGTGAATTTACTTATTCCTATGCCTGTGGATATAACAATACCTATTACGATATCTTCGACGGTTGGATCAAGGAAGATCCCCGCTATACGGTGGTTATGGACTCGGTTCGGGCTCCGGAAACCTGGGATACAAAAAATGTTTGGGCATTAAAGAAACTGTATCATGGAGGACGGAACGATACTCCCGATGCTCCTTATACGGCTTATTATTTCCGTTATGCCGAACTCTATCTGATGGAAGCCGAATTGAAAGCCCGGCTGGACGATTATTCCGTATTCCGTAGCCGATGCTTTGGCTCCGCTGAATGAAATGCGTTCCAAGCGAACCAATCCGGTATTGCCTGCTTTGTCGGCTTCTTCTAAAAAAGAATTGTTACGGACGATTTTCCGGGAGATCTGTGTGGAACAATTCCTTGAAAACGGGAGCGAATACTTTGCATCTTTACGTTTTATCAATGATACCGATGCTAGTCCGGCTCAGAATAAACCCTGGATTTATACGTTGAAACAAGATGTTGATTTTTCGGCAGATAAATATTGCTGGCCGATTCCTGAAGACGAACGGTTGAAGAACAAATTGGCGGATCAGAACCCGGGATTAGGGAAATAAAAGTTGAGTTATTTCTATGTTAAAATTTAAAATGATGAGAAAATTTTTAGCTATAATCATGATGTGGGCAGGTTTGATCGCCTGTTCCGACGATAAAGATGTTTTGGTGAGTATCCCGAATGATGTGACGATGAATGAATTGGAACTGGGGCGTTTTACGCATCGGATTCCGGAGAGCGGTTTTACTTCGAAAGCTGCTCATACAAATGGGGTGAAATTTAATACCGTCAAGAATTCGGATGGCACGTATAGCGGTTTTGCCTATTCGAACCGTAACAACCGTTCTTTTACCTGGACGGCTACTCAGGAAGCTTTGGATTCCAATATCTATAGTGTATATACCCGCTATCCGAATGCCAATGAAGTTTATGCCGTCGCTTGTGTAAAAAACGACGATGCTTATTTTACCTTGGAAAAACCTGCGGTTGTAGAACATATACTGGTAGCTAACACTACTTATGCCTACCTGGCAATGGTGTATGGGGATCAATACGGGACAGAAGAAGAGCCGGTTGCTAATCCCAATATTCCGGGGAGTGCCGACAAAAAAGGAGTATGGTATTCCAATGTCCCCGGAGGAGTAAAGAAATTGGTCGATGAGGACAAGGATTATTTTAAATTGATTATCAAAGGATTTAAAGATAACACACCAACCGGAACGGTAAACTTTTATTTGTGTACACGTAAAGGTGATCCTGAAAATCCGGATTGGAGCAGGGTGGTTAACGATTGGTATCCCGTAGATTTGTCTGCTTTGGGTGTTGTCGATAAAATAGTTTTCGATCTCGAATCTACCGATATAGAAGCAGGTACCGGCCGTATGCGGACTCCGGCCTATTTCTGTCTGGATGGAATCCGGATTCAGGAATAACCTTTTTTCAGTTATCTATTCTGTCTGGAAAAATGATCTCTAGGCAGAATAGATGATTGGACTTCTCCGTATTCGAATGACTTATTGGATATATTTATGGATATTCCGGAAAAATTCAGCGTAGTAAAAAGTTTTATAAATTTCAAAGACAAGATAATATACATCTTTGGATTCAAAGTAAAAATAAAGCAATTATAAATTAGGCAGTTATATGCTAAAATAGTGGATGGTATATAGAAACTTTATACTTAGATTGTTATTTAATAATTTTTTGTAATACTAATTTTTTTCAATTTTTCTTCACCCATTTTTAGGTTTTTCCTGTGTTTATAATAGCAAGGAGAATAACCAAGAAAACGTCCGATTCTTTTTGCGGAAATCCGCAAAAAGAATAACGGACAGATGATAATGGATAATGGACAATTATTGGAAACTTCACTTCCATTAAAAAAGAAAAATGAGAAAAGAAAACGAGAATAAAATCATTGACAATCAATACAATAT
>ERZ857745.2770-NODE-2770-length-18094-cov-2.953157_pt1 | contig 18094 bp, 17 predicted proteins | sample MGYA00519699_ERZ857745 | MGnify/ENA primary metagenome ERZ857745 (study PRJEB31778, sample SAMEA3449357) | human gut metagenome | biome: human gut; feature: human-associated habitat; material: faeces | place: United Kingdom | collected 2010/2012 ...
CTCGAGGGCGTAGAGGTGCGTTGCGGCGTCGAATACAAAGAGCTCATTTCGGAACAACCCGACATAGCCGATCGAACGATTTACTGTGGCCCGATTGATGCTTTTTATGACTTCAAATTGGGTACTCTGGAATACCGAAGCCTTCGATTCGAAAGTGAGATTCTTGACGAGGAAAATCACCAAGGCGTCGCCGTCGTGAATTACACCGCGCGCGAAGTGCCGTACACTCGCATCATCGAGCATAAACATTTCGAATTCGGCACGCAGCCTAAAACGGTCCTAACTCGAGAATACCCCGCCGACTGGAAGCCTGGAGACGAGCCGTATTACCCGGTAAACGATGCGCGCAACGAAGCGTTGTATGCCGAATATGAGAAGCTTGCGGCCGAAGAGGGCGATGTGGTGTTCGCAGGCCGCCTGGGAGGCTACAAATATTACGACATGGACAAAGCCGTTGCTGCCGCTTTTGATCTTGTTAAAAAAGAGCTTGGAGTGGAAATCGCCAAATAGCCACCCCACAAGCACGTTAACGAGAAAAGCCTACATAAGCAGGCTTTTCTCGTTATAAAGCAATTAATTCAAGAAAGAGCTATTTCGCATCTTCCGCCATGAACCTATACACTTCAATCTCCCACTGCTTACGGCTCGCCTTAGCGACGGAATCAAGGATAAGACCGGCGGTAAAGGCAAGACACCCACAGAACACAAGCCCAACGGCCAGAATGGTAGAAGGAACACGAAGCACCACTCCGGTCGCAAGGAAAGCGGTGATGACAGGGATACCCACAATCAAACCAAGCGCAATCAAGATGAGTGAAATCCACGCAAAAAAAGCGAGGGGCTTGTATTCTTTAAAAAGGCTTGCAATGGCTTTAAGGACCTTCGCGCCGTCACCAAACGTGGAAAGCTTCGACTCGCTGCCCTCGGGGCGATCTCGATACTCGATGGGCACATCAACAATGCGCCAACGTTTATCAACCGCATGGATGGAGAGTTCGGTTTCAATCTGGAAGCCCTCGGAAAGCACGGGCATGGTTTTCACGAAAACGCGATTGAACGCACGGTAACCCGTCATCACATCATCGAATGCAAAGCCATAAATGGCTTTGATGAGCCAACGAACCAGGTTATTGCCAAAGCCATGAAACGCTCGGTCGTTTTCTTCTCCGTAGCTTCCGTTAGAAAGACGGTCGCCAACGGTCATATCGGCCTCGCCCGCCTGAAGAGGGGCCAAAAGCTCACGCGCCGCCTCGGCGGGATACGTGTCATCACCGTCGACCATAATGTAATAATCGGCATCGATGTCGCGGAACATTGAGCGTACCACGTTGCCCTTGCCCTGGCGCGGCTCATGACGCACTATCGCTCCGTGTTCTGCGGCGATTTTGGCGGTCTCGTCTTTCGAATTATTGTCATATACGTAAATTACCGCTTCGGGTAATTCGCGCTTAAAGTCATCTACCACCTTGGCAATGGTTACGGCTTCGTTGTAGCACGGTATAAGCACCGCAATGCTATCGCCCATTCGAGCCTCCATTTAAATCTGTCATTTACTCAACCAACTTTAAATTGTTGAGATTATAGCTTCTTACAAGTAAAGCCATTTATGCTATTAACCTATGCAAATAATCGGCAAATTCTCACGACCATATGCGCCTTTAGAAGCCCAAATACGGAAACATGGAATCATAACTACAGAAATGTCCAAACCCACACAGTGCATTGCCGACATGAGCGTTCGGACTATGCGATATCATGAGGGTGTACATGAACACTCCGCGCAAGGCGCGGTTTCAATGTTAGGAGGGCTTCATGCCCGCAATGCTCGCAGCTCGTCTTTACCGCGTTCTGCCCCTTCTCGCAATACTCGCGATAATCGGTATCGTCGTCTATATATTCATGTCGTGGCGATACACGCCGGCGCGCGCCAAAGAGGCAGTCATAAAAATCTTCATCGCCCTAAACGGCGGCCTGTCGATTCTCTTTGCGCTCGCAACGCTCTACGCATGGATTGAAAGCAACGCATTCGTGGCCGATTTCTTCATTACCTGCTTGGCAACCACGCTCATCATGCTCGGCATTACGTTCATCTGCCGCAGGAATTTCCTCAAGCACAACCCCAACTACCGCTGGCGACTTACCGACCGCGCAAAGAAAGCGCCCAGGAAATAGAAAACCTGTTAAACGCTACGAGCATATAACAGGTTTTGAGCAGATTCGTCAGGCTTCGATAAACCCGAGGTGAACGCACGCATTCCAAATGCCGTCATCGTCGACATCGGTCGTCACGTAATCGGCACGCTGCTTCAGCTCGTCGATGGCGTTCCCCATGGCGACGCTCGTCCATTCGGGTAAAAACATGCACACGTCATTACTGCCGTCGCCAAACACCACGACATCTTCGATCGACGCCCCTAAGTGCGCCATGCAGCGCTTGATTCCCTCGCCCTTATCAACGGGCTCAACGAACACGGCATATGGGCTGAAACGCGCCGTAGGCACTTTCGACAGAGAGGCAATGCGCCCCTCTTCTTCGGGCGAGCAAATCACATAGACCTTATAGAAGCACTCAATCGAACGATAATCGAGCTCCGGGTCGACAACCGTCTCCATATACGAATCATGCACAAGCGCATCGTAGTTGGCATAGCGAGTCCAACGGCGGCGCGAATCGTCGAAGGAGATCGCCCATACAACGCCGAGTCGCTCGCATTCCTCGATAACGTCGATGCATGCTTGCGTATCGAGCGGTTTGATCCCCATAAACTCGCCATCGAGCGTAAGGCTATTGCCGCCGTCGGCCACCATATTCTGGAACCCGAGCTCATGCATGAAGCCCTCACCCATTGCATGCAGGCGTCCCGTGCATATCGCGAGGAAATGGCCTTCAGATTTCAAGATTTCGAGCGCACGCTTCGTCGATTCGGGGATATACCGCCCCATAATCGGCCCCGCAGCCAAGGTGCCATCAATATCGAAAAAGAAATAATGTTTGCGCATATGCCTTCATCCTTATCGGCTCGATTACATGAAGCAAACGAACCATAACCGCGCTCGTAGCGAGCAGGCAGCATCCCAATCAGGCACATCGACTCAAATGAGGACTAAACACAGCCCGAATAGCAACAACAGAAAGACAAAGCGCCATTGAGAACACCGCGCGGCATCTATAAAAAAGGCCGACGGTATGTCGGCCTTAGTTCGTTCATGGAGCCAGTGACAGGAATCGAACCTGCAACCGACTGATTACAAATCAGTTGCGCTACCGTTGCGCCACACTGGCAAGTGAGCTTGGTTAGTGTACCACAACTACTTTACAAGCAGCTGAGCAATTTGCACAGCATTGGTCGCGGCGCCCTTGCGAATCTGATCGCCGCAGCACCAGAACGTGATCCCGCGCGATTCATTGGGGTTCGAGATATCGCGACGCATGCGGCCAACCCAAATAAGGTCTTGGTCGCTCGTATCGATAGGCATCGGGAAACGGTCGTGCGCATCAGCGGCATCTCGATCGTCAACGAGTTTCACGCCAGGAGCCGAAGCAAGAACCTCGCGAGCCTGCTCAAGCGTGATGTCGCGTTCAAATTCAAGCGTGATGCTTTCGGAATGCGAACGAAGAACAGGCACACGAACACAGGTGCAATTCACACGGAGCTCGGGGAGATGCATGATTTTGCGGCCCTCGTTCTGAAGCTTCATCTCTTCCGAAGTGAAGCCCTCGTATTTAAAGCCACCAATCTGAGGAATAAGGTTGCTCGCAAGCTGAGCGGCGAATGCGCTCGGCTCAGGCATAGGTTCGCCCTTGCCCATCGCCGCAATTTGCGCCTCGAGCTCGCGCATGCCCGGCACGCCTGCGCCGCTCGCGGCCTGATAGGTGCTCACGATCATGCGTTGCACGCCCGCGGCCTGATGAAGCGGCCACGTAGGAACAAGGCCGATAATGGTGGCGCAATTCGGGTTCGCAATAATGCCCTTATTCCATTTCACATCGTCGCCATTAATTTCCGGCACAACCAGGGGCACATCTTCATCCATGCGGAAGGCGTGCGAATTGTCGATGACCGTTGCGCCCGCTTCCACGGCATGCGGAAGCAATTCCTTGGCGATGTCATCGCCAGCGGCGCCCAAGACGATATCGCAACCCTTGAAGCACTGCGGGGTGGCTTCTTCAATGACGACTTTTTCGCCCTTGAATTCAATCGTTTTGCCAGCACTGCGCGCACTCGCGAAAAGCTTCAAACCAGCAACAGGGAAATCACGCTCCTGCAGGCACTCGAGCATCTGCTGGCCCACAGCGCCCGTCGCACCCAGAATTCCGACGTTGTAGCTACTCATTGGTCACCTCCTCTTCGGCTTCCTCGACAGTAATGATGTTATCGTCGCTATCGACAAATGCGCCGTAAATAACGCGAATAGCACGCTCGAAATCGTCGACATCGACGCCAACAACAATGTCAAGCTCTTCGGAGCCCTGCGCGATCATGCGAATATTGATGCCCGCATGGCCCAGTTCGCCGAACAGGCGGCCCGAAGTGCCCGGGCGACTCGGCATGTTGCGGCCGACTGTGGAAATAAGCGCAAGCCTATCGACGATTTTGATTTCGTCGGGCTCGAGCTCGCTTTTAATATCGGCAACAATGGAATACAGGCAATCTTTCACATCGCTGCCCTGCACCACCACGGCAAACGAGTCAATGCCCGTGGGAATGTGCTCGATGCTCACGCGATAGCGCTCGAAAATCGACAAGGTTTTGCGAATATATCCAACCTTGCTCGACATATGGTTCGTCTTCACGTGAATCGCGACGAAATCTTTCTTGCCTGCGATACCCGTGATGAGCGGTTCGGCCACGCCAGGCTCGGTTTCCTCGGAAATCACGGTGCCGGGGTCGTCGGGCGCATTCGTATTCTTAATCACAAGCGGAATGCCGGCATCTTTCACCGGGAAAATCGCCTCTTCATGCAGCACGCTCGCGCCCATGTAGGACAGCTCTCGCAGTTCCCGATAGGTGACATAGCGAATCGTTTCCGGGTTATCGACGATGCGTGGGTCGGCTGTAAGGAAGCCGGAAACGTCGGTCCAGTTCTCATACAAGTCGGCGCCCAGGCACTGAGCCACAATCGCGCCCGTGATGTCTCCGCCGCCGCGGTCGAGCAGCTTGATTTTGCCATCTTCCGTCGCGCCATAGAAGCCAGGAAGCACGAAGCACTTTTCCTCGCCAATCGCAGCCTTGAGCTTTTCGGAAGTCTTATCCATATCGATAGAGCTATCGGCGCGGAACGTAATAACGTCAGCAGCATCGACGAACGGGAAGCCCAAATATTCAGCCATCATGCGACCCGTGAAGTATTCGCCACGGCTCACGATGTACTCAGGCGTGTATTCTCCACGCTTCGCAAGCTCGCGGAAGATGCCGAATTCATGGGAAATGGGGTAGCTCAGATTCAACTCTTTGGCAATTTCGCAGAAGCGCTGGCCGATAGTGCCCAGAAGGTCATCGCATGTCACGTGGTATTGCAAGTGAGCGTTCACCAAATACAGTAAGTCGGTAATTTTGCTGTCGAACTTATCACGCTTGCCGGCGGCGCTCACGACGACAAAACGGCGAGAGGGGTCGGCCTGGACGATTGCCTTGACTTTTTTGAATTGGCCGGCAGAACTCACACTCGAGCCGCCGAACTTCGTAATCTTGATCATAGAACTACCTTCGATGCGCAGTACACGTAAAATCGATGATGCCACTTTAGCACGCAAAAGCGCAAGCCCTTTCGGCAGATGGCCAGAAGTCACCATATGTGGTACCTATTTGAGAGCCTAAGCCAAAATACGAAAACGCGCCGAGGAGACATACCCCTTGGCGCGTTTGAGTGTTATGCAAGTTGAATGCGCACTCCCTGGGTGTCGCACTCAAGCACATGCACCTGGAAATCGGGATGCATACTCTGCAGGCGCGCTCGCAGGCTTTCAGCGACCAGGCCATCATCGGTTACCGCCATAAGGGTGGAACCCGAACCAGAAATCCACAGCGTAGCCGCACCACCATTCAGGCAAACCTCCCGCACCTCATCGTAATCGGGAATAAGTTCACGGCGATAGGGTTCTTGGATTTTGTCGTCGCAGGCGGCAGCGATAAGACGAACGTCGCCCGACTCCAAACCGCGCGTAAGGCCAGAGATGCGTCCCATTTGCCACACAGCGGTAGACAGGGGCACTTCCTGAGGCACAATCTTGCGCGCCTCCTCGGTTTTAACTTCGTAAGGCGGAATAACCGTGACGAAGCGCAGGTTCGGATTCACGTTATAGCGAATGCAATTCGGCAATTCGCCCTGCGGCGTAAACGAGCACACGAGCGACCCCATAATGGCGGGAGCGACGTTATCGGGGTGGCCTTCCATTTCGGTCGCGATGCTCACCGCCTCGGCGCGGCCCACAATGCGGCCCGTGAGCGCGGCGGCGCCCATGATGCCCGCAACCGTGCACGTCGATGAGGAACCCAAACCACGCGAAACGGGAATCGCCGCATCGATATGCAGCTTAATAGGAAACGGCTCCTCGCCCCAGTGCGCAAGCGCAAGCTCAAAGCTTCGGTACACGAGGTTGTTTTCATTGCGATACTTCTCGGGGCAACCCGAAATCTGCAGCTCGTCAGCACGCTCGAACGTGAATTCCGAATACAGGGAAACCGCCATACCCAGACAGTCGTAGCCAATGCCAAGATTCGCCGACGTAGCCGGCACCGTAATTTTTACGCTCACAGCAACTCACCGCATTTCGTTTCAACATAAGAAGACATGTCGCCAACCGCGATCACGTCACCGAAACGCTCATCGATGTTTTCGAGGGCGGCCAAAGCGGCAGGAGCTTTCGTTTCACTCGCGCCTTCGAGTTCGCGCATGCAAGCGAAATCGTCCTGCGGCGCAGCCAGACCCAGCGCCTCGCACACGTCATGGCAGAACTTATACGGGCTCGCGGTAGAAAGCACCACGCGGGGAACGCCTTCGGTATGAGGGTGCATCTTTGAAACATGCCACGCGCACGCCGTATGGGGATCGAGCACATAGCCCGTTGCATCGTGGCATTCCTTCATAGCAGCCTCGGCTTGCTCGTCGCTCGCCCAACCGCAGGCGAACGTTTCCTGAATGCGCGAAAGCACCTCGTCGGGCACCTGATAACGACCCGTTTTCGCAAGGTCGTCCATAAGGCCAGCAACAAACCCAGCAGCGCCATCGCTCGCGTAGTACAGAAGGCGCTCAAGATTCGACGAAATCAAGATATCCATCGAAGGAGAAATGGTTTTGAAGAACTCGCGATTGCGGTCGTACACGCCCTCGGTAAGGAAATCGGACAGCACGTTATTGCAGTTGCTCGCGACAATAAGCTTGCCAACGGGAAGGCCCATGCGCTTCGCAAAATATCCAGCAAGCACATCGCCGAAGTTTCCGGTGGGAACGCAGAATTCAACGGCATCGCCACATGCGATTTCGCCTGCGCGAACGAGTTGGGCATAGGCATCGAAGTAATACACGACCTGCGGAGCCAAACGGCCGATATTGATGGAGTTCGCGCTTGAAAGCACCGTATTCTGCGCCGCAAGACGCTCGCGCAGCGCCTCGTCTCCAAAAATACGCTTTACGGCGCTTTGGGTATCGTCGAAATTGCCCTCGACGGCAGCGACGGCAACGTTGTCGCCGGCCTGGGTGACCATTTGCAATCGCTGGATTTCGCTTGTGCCGTTATGCGGGTAGAACACGGTAATGCCCAGCCCGGGGGTATTCGCGAAACCAGCCAAAGCAGCCTTACCGGTATCGCCGCTCGTTGCGGCAAGAATCATGATTTTTTCGCCCGCGCCTTGCGCAGCTCGGCTCATGAGCTGAGGAAGCATCTGCAGCGCAACATCTTTAAAGGCGCTTGTCGGGCCGCGGAAGAGTTCGAGCACGAACGCATCGCCAACCTTTACCACGGGAGCAACGTCATCGGTTTCAAAGGTGCCTTTGTATGCAGCCTCAACGCACGACTCAATTTCTTCAGCGGAATAGTCATCGAGCAGCGTACCCAAGATATACGCGGCATTTTCGCGATACGTGTTCGTCACAACGCGTTCGAGATCGATTTTCGTTTCGCCCAGCGCATCGGTAACGTAGAGGCCGCCATCGGAAGCAAGGCCATTGAGCACCGCGCGTTTCGCGGACACGTATGCATCGGCGTTTCGAGTGCTGTGGTACATCGAAGTCATATGCCGCCCTTTCGTTTGGTTGAATTCGCTCTAGCATACCAAGCGAGGGCAATGCAATATTACAGCTTTGTTAAATACACCGCTCACCAGCGGTAAACGGCCGATATGGCAGCCGAAGACCACAAGCGATAGATCACTCGGCATCCGAAGCGAGCTCGGGGCCCACAACTCCTTCATGCGAGACGAAATCGGGAATGAAGCTTTCTTCGGCAGCTCCCCCCTCTTGCCAGAAATAATCATCGCAGCCGATATCATCGGCATAATCGAGAAGTTCCTCGAACGCTTCAGGATCGACTCTCTGCTCAAGTTCTGGATGCAACGGAAACGTTCCCATAGGCGTGTATTGGCTCATGAGAGAAAGCTTAAGCTGGCCGAGCGTTTCTTGCACGGCATAGGTTTCATGCACATATCGCACGATTCGCTTTGTTTCCTCCAAGTGCGTCGGAAGCAGCAGCACGCGAACGATAACGTGCGCGCCCTGTTTCACCATCGCATCGAGCGAAGCCATAGCGAATTCGGGGTACGTTGGCGCTTTCGAATAGCTGCGCGCCGTCTGGGCATCGATATAGCGAAAATCGACCAGATAGGTATCGACGAGCCCCTTGAGCAAAGCGATAGTTTCTGGCGTTTCATAGCCTGAAGTGTTGTACACAAACGGAATGGTGAGCCCCGCTTCACGCGCGAGCTTTGCCGCTTCAATAATTTGGGGCACATAGTGCGTTGGCGTTACAAGGTTCACATTGAGAGCGCCTTGGTCCTGCAATTCCAAAAAAATGCAAGCAAGACGACGCACGCTCACATCGACGCCGCAACTGCCGTTCGCGATGGGTTCGTTTTGACAATACACGCAATGCAGCGGGCAATTCGAGAAGAAAACGGCCCCGCTGCCCACATTGCCCGAAATCGGCGGCTCCTCCCAGAAATGAAGGGCGGCCCGGGCGATGCGCAGCTCATCAGCCGCGCCACACACGCCCCGCGCACCCGATACACGATTCGCGCCACACGCACGAGGACAGAGCGAGCAATGTTCAAGCAAGGAAATCGTGGCATCAGAAAAAGAGGCCGTCGAGAGAGCGGCCTCTTCCATACATGACGTGTTATCGCGCACACCCATCGATCGCCTACGCGCCGCCTTTGATTTTACGTGCGATGCGATCGGCCACCGAAAGGTCCTCTCGGCGGTCTTGTCCCCAAAATACGATTGCAATCATACCGGGACCCACATGGGTTCCAATAACGGGGCCGACATGCAAATCAAGGAACATGGCGTCTTCTTGTTCCTTCGCGATAAGCTCATGCATACGCTCAAGGTCTTTAGGACAATCGGCATTGCCCGTCACAATGGCGCCCGAAGGGCCGTCCTGAGAAACTTTATCGAGATAGAACTGGGCGAGCTGGCGAATGCCCTTTTTGCGGCCGCGGGCCACACCCTTCAAGGTGAGCTTGCCTTCCAAATCGATGGTGAGCATAGGCTTCACATCGAGTTTCGCACCCGCCGCAGCAACGCCATCGGGAATGCGGCCGCCACGACGCAACGACTCAAGGTCGTCGACCATAAACATCATGTTAAGAAAATAGCGCGCCTCTTCAGCCCATTCGACGAGTTCTTCAGCCGTAAGGCCCGCATCGCGCTGGCGCAGGGCTTCATATACCAAAGCCCCTTCCGCAACAGAAGCAAGCTTGGTATCGACGATATGCAGCTGCATGTCGGGGTACTTTTCCTGAAGCTGATCGCGCACGAGCAACGACACATTGTAGCTGCCCGAAAGCGCCGAAGAGAAACTCAAATACACCGTAGGAATGCCCGATTGCGCAGCTCGCTCGAACACCTCGGTGTAAGTGGGAATGGAAATTTGAGACGTCGTAGGGAAATTGCCCTTGCGCATGCGGTCGTAGAATTCCTTGGCAGGCATGCTCACGCCGAAATCGTCGAGATGCTGCTCGGTGTCGAAGAGGAACGGGAATTCGACGAGATACACGCCCTCGCGCTGCACCATCTCCAGCGGCAAATCGCAACACGAGTCGATAATAAGATTGCATTTCGCAGTCATTCGTGGCCTTTCTGAAAGCGATTCCGCGCTCCTTACGCGCAATACTTTGACAGACGAACTATATCAGGTCACGGCAGCATTCGCGTCGCTTTGTCAAAAAGGAATCAAATTGTCACTTATGCCGAGCGCACCAAAACATCCCCACAACGCAAAAGGCGGCATCGAACCATAAGGCCCGATGCCGCCTTGTTATTCCGCACTCGAGTTGAAACAAGAATTCTTACCAGCCGATTTTTTGTCCACGAAGCTCCGCCACGAGCGCCGCACGGCGATGCCACATGCCCTCTTCCAGACCCACGGGATACGTATGGGGATTCAGCAAGCGTTTCTGAGATTCATCGAGCTTTCCAAGAGCTTCTTTCGCACGCGCCTGCGCGGCCATAGCGCAACGGTCTTCGGCGGCGAGCACCGATTTGCCATCACGCGAAAGCGGGCGAAGCAGCGTCTCGCTCGCAAGGCCCGCAAGCGATTTCTGGCGAAGCAAGTCGGACGGGTCGATGATCTTGTCTTCGGCATTTACCGGTTCATTCACGTCGAAAACCATATCGCCCGCGATGCGCCCGTCTTCGAAGAAGAAGCGGCGCACATCGAGAACACCTGGAAGCGTGAGCTTGCTCGACATCTCAGATACCTTGAGGCGAGCCTTCCATTTCGAGTCGCCCTGCGATTTCGTAGCCGACAGCTTATACACGCCGCCAAGCGCCGGCTGGTCATACGCGGTTGCGAGCTTCGTGCCAACGCCCCAGCTCATAACGTTCGCGCCCTGCTCGCGAATAGATTCAATCGTATACTCATCCAAATCGTTCGAGAGCACGATGCCGCAATCGGTCAGGCCCGCTGCATCGAGGCGCTCGCGCGCATAACGCGAAAGCCACGCAAGGTCGCCCGAATCGATGCGAATGCCGGCAAGCTTTTCTCCGCGCTCGCGCATTTCGAGGCCCACGGTAATGGCATTTTCAATGCCTTTTTTCACGTTGAACGTATCGACGAGCAGAACGCAGTTCGTGGGGAAGCATTTCGCATACGCGCGGAAAGCTTCCAGTTCGCTATCGAACGACATGACCCAAGAATGGGAATGCGTGCCTGAAACAGGAATATCATAGAGCTTGCCGGCAAGCACGTTGGAAGTCGAGGCGCATCCACCAACAACCGCAGCGCGACTCGCCCACAGCGAACCGCCTGCGCCTTGCGCGCGGCGCAGGCCGAATTCCGCAACAGGCGTTTTCGCAGCAAGGCACACACGAGCCGCTTTCGTCGCGATGAGCGTTTGGAAATTCACACAATTCAAAAGCGCGGTCTCAAGCAACTGGCATTCAAGAATGGGGCCCATGACGCGAACGATGGGTTCCATCGGGAAAATAACCTCGCCCTCGCGCACGGCGTCGATGTCCACAGAAAGCTTCAGAGCCCGAAGGTATTCAAGGAACTTCGCCTTGAAGAGCTTTCCGCCGCCGGGAGCATTGAGCCCCGCCAGGTATTCGATATCTGATTCGGTGAATTCGAACCCATCGATCATTTCCGCGAGCTGCGACATGCCGCACGCAATGGCGAAGCCGCCCTTGAAAGGAGCATCGCGAAAGAAAACCGTGAAGCATGCCTGCTCGCCGAGCTTGCCATTTTCCCAATACCCTTGCGCCATGGTGAGCTGATACAAGTCGGTAAGCAGCCCATACGCCAAGCGCGGCGTCCCGTTTTCGACGGTTGGCTCGTCGAGGGTTTTCATCTTGATGCTCCTTTCAAAAAATGGGACAGGAGCTCATTCCTGTCCCATTTTGAGTTATTGCTCGCGGTTCTGGCTCTCGCCGCCCTGCGCTTTATGCGTGCGACGGCGGGGACGCCTATGCGTCGAGGTTTCGCTTGCCTGGGCCCGCTGCGAGCCTTGAGCCTTCGTCTGAGACAGGCCCGAGGAACGCTGCCCAGGGCGACGTTGCTGTTTGGGCTTATCTTGCTTTTGTGCCGCGTCGCGGTTTTTCTGCTGCTGCGGCTTATTGGAGGAACGCTTAGGCTGTGCATTCTGAGAAGCCTGGCCATCGCGGCGTTTCGAACCCTGGGCGGTTTGCGAGCTGCGGCGTTTCACGCGGCCCTGGCTCTGCTTTTGCTGGTCTTCGCCACCTGCGGCTTCACCGCAAGAACGCTGCTTGCGCTGCGAATCGCGCTTCTCTTCAACAGGCGTATGTGAAGAAGCGCTGCGTGAACGACGGCGACGACGCGAAGAGCGGCCCTGCTCCTCATCCGCTTCGGCCTTATGGGACTTACGAGAGCTCTCGTTATGACGCGCCACGGGCGCTTCGGCGAGCTTATCGGTGCCCGTGAAAATCGAGCGATCGACGATTTCCGCAACCTGCATATTCGGATTCGCGGCATTGATGGCAGCTTCGAGCACATCGGCGGAAACAGAATTCGGCTTACCCGACTTTTTGTCGACGCCCATCTCGGCAACAGGAACACGCACGCGCTTGTCTTCGACCTGCAGCGTAACGGTTTCGCGGGGCACGTTGATTTCAACGACCTTCGCTTCGCCGCCCGGCACCTTCACCATGGACCCCTGCTTGGGGCAATGGCACTTGAATTCCTTATAGGTATCGGATTCATAGCGAAGGCAACACATGAGGCGACCGCACAAGCCCGAGATTTTTTGCGGGTTCAACGACAAATCCTGGTCTTTCGCCATGCGAATTGACACTGGATTGAACTGGCCGCCCAAGCGAGCGCAGCACAGCTCCTGGCCGCAGTGCCCGAAGCCGCCGACGATGCGCGCTTCGTCGCGCACGCCAATTTGACGCATGTCGATTCGAACATGGAATTTAGCAGCCAACGCACGCACGAGTTCGCGAAAATCGATGCGTTCATCTGCTTCAAAATAGAAAATCGCTTTGTCGCCATCGAAAAGGAATTCGACGGTCACGGGATGCATGTCGAGCTTGTATTGCTCGACCATTTCTTTGAAAACAGGAAGCGCCTCTTCGGCCTGAGCCTGAAGATTCGCCCATTTCGCAGAGTCTTCGGACGTGGCTTTGCGCATCACGGGCTTCAAGGGGCTTTTAAGTTTCGCGATGGCGTCTTCGGAAACCTCTTTCAGGTTTTCATCGGCCACGCCGTATTCCAGGCCGCGCTCGGTTTTCACGATAAGCGCATCGCCCGCGGAGAACTCGATTCCATTGGGATCGAACCACAACACCCGAGGGTTATAGGTAAGCCTGACGGCAGCGACGTTAGGCATAGAGAACCTCTCTTATCTCGAAAAGCATCGATTCGATGCTCACTTGCGGAGAAACATTATACGAAATGGCATCTTCGCAGGCGCCCACACACTCCTGTGCGCGCGTAACGCGCTCGAGCGTGGTGCGGGCAGCGGCGTCGTGAATAGACGCAGCCACATCGACGTTGACGACGAGAGAATCGTCGCCTGCACAGCATACTCCCACGTCGCGAAGCCATGCGCGAGCTATCGAGCACATTTGGCGCAACAATTCCATGGACGCCGCGCTCATGGCGCGCTTCTGGCGAGCTTCAAGCTGCTTGAGAGCCGAAGCCTGCAGGAATTCAGCCTTTTCTTCCAAATCGCGCTCTTGTTCACGACGCACTTCATCGAGCGGCGTTTTGGACGCCAAAACCAAATCGCGGGCATACTCAAGAATATCGAGGTCATCTGCGCGCAAAAGCGAGCCCATGGCACCTATGATTTTCGTGCGGAACACGCCTCGCTCCTTGGAGCGTAAAAACTGAGCCGCCTTCGTGATGGAGCCGCCCACCGCCTGCTGCAAGGCTTTCAGGTCGTTATCGATCTCGACCTGCTGTGGATACTGTCCCGGTGCAATTTTCAGCACCGACAGAGTGTTCTCGTTCTGCTCCATTATCTTCCTCCTCGAATTTGATAGTGATTTCCTGCCCAGCACGGGCGGCGTTCAACAGAGCTGCCACAAAGAAGCCGAAAAAGGCACCAGCTTCAAAAATGATAAACGAATAAATATAATTCATAGCGAACCTCCTGCATTGACTGAACTGTGAGAAGAATCCTCTCAGGGAGGACGGGGAGCGCAAGACGCGGTGACGGTATGCTTAGTGGAAACATTGGCATGAGTATGCGGTGCGGCATCGGTAGAAAAATAGTCGTACAGAGCATCCCGCAGAGAATGGAAGCAACGAGCATGGTAGTCGTGCAGACGGAGAACCAGAATCTTCAAAACATCAACGGCGGAACAGTAAAAGTCCTCCGTGACTTCTGCAAAACTCTCATAGCAGGCCATTTCAGTATCCATGCTGCATCTCTCAGTCAATGCAGATGCAGACCATCTTCTCGCGTCCAGCCATCAGAGGAACACTGTTCTCGCCCAGATAACACTGGATCAGGTACAGGTCACTGGTGGTAAGGGCAACAAAGCTGCCATTGGTATCGTAGCGAACAAAGACAACGGCACCGGACAGATACCGCTTACCAGCCAGTGTGATGACCTGACGAGGGTCGTAACAGAGAGCCAGCGGCACATCTTCGCTGATGCTGTAGCAGGAATCTGCTTCATCGAAGCAAGGCAGGTAACTGCGAACGTTCGCCAGCGGAGTGATAGTCAGTTCGATCTCCGGGGCAATCACGGCGGCGTAAACTTCATCATCGCCGAGCTGCCGCTCCAGCACATCGCTCATCTTGTTGAAGAAGTCGGTCACAGCATTGTCCATGTGGTTGATCTTCTGGTTCATGGCTTCGATGGTCTTTGCGGTCTTGAGATCAATGGTAGTATTCATAGTGGGTTTCCTCCAAATTTTTGCAAAAAAGAAAGACCCGGTCGGGTCTTACGTTCAAAAGGTGTATCAGCGTTCATTCTGCCGCTGCTGTTTGCGTTGCCACTGATCCAGCAGCTTGATGATGGTGTCCTCCATCTGTTTCGGGGTGTAGCTGCGCGGGAAATATTTCCGCAGGGTGTCGTTTTTGATGACCACCTTGTCCAGCTCGTCCTTTTTCTCTTCTCCCATGACCGCAAAGGCAACGTCATACGAGAAGTGCCCTTCCTGCGCCAGCTTTTTAAGCCGCTGCGCTTGGGAAAGGGACGGCGCATTCTGGGTGTCGTTCATCGCTTCTAAAAAATCCCGCTGTTGGCTTTCGTCCAGATAGGACAACTCCACAGCGGGATTGAAGGCAATTTTCTTTTCGTCTACCATGTCCAGCAATTCGGGAATAAGGTTGGTCAGGCGGATAAAACGCTGGACGGTTTTATATCCCTCGCCAGCATCTTCCGCAACCCGTTCAATGGACAACTTCGACTTCTGGACAATTTGTCCAGAAGTTAAATCTGACCTAGCACCTTGATTTTTTATTGCTTCCAGCTTCATTTTGTAAGCGAAAGCCCTTTCACTGGGCAAGATGTTTTCACGTTGGAGATTCGAGTCCACCATGAGCAAAACTGCGGCATCATCATCCATGTTGCGGACAATGACCGGCAGGGTTTCCAGCCCGGCAAGCTGTGCAGCGTGTTGGCGGCGATGGCCGGAAATGATTTCGTAGCCACCATCCGGGCGCGGACGAGCAATCAGCGGATTTGTGACACCCAACTGCTTTATGCTTTCTACTGTGCGCTGCATAGCTTCATCATCAAGCACCTTAAAGGGATGGTCTTTGAACGGATACAACTCATCAATGGGAATTTGCTGTACCTGTTCGCGCTGTTCTTCCTGCCGCGTTTCTTCGGTGGAAAAAATATCATCGTAGCTGTTCAAACTGGCGTTTAAGCCGTTTTTCGGCATCGGCCAACACCCCCTTTGCGATGGAATGATAGGCTTCTGCCACTTTGCCTTTCGGGTCATACTGGAAAATGCTTTTTCCGGTCGTGCTGGTTTCGGCAGCGCGGACAGAACGGGGAATTGTCTGGTCGAACACTTTCAAATGCTTTCCGTAGGCTTGCCGAATCAGATTGCTGATTTGCTGCCCATAGATGGTGCGGCTGTCCGTCATGGTGAGCAGGATGCCCTCAATTTTCAGTTTCGGGTTTATCTGCCGCCTTACTTTCTGCACGGTTTGAAGCAACTGCTCCAGCCCTTTTGCCGAAAGATATTGTGCTTGCACCGGAATCAGTGCGGAATCTGCCGCTGCCAGCGCATTGACCGTCAGCATACCGAGAGAGGGAGTGCAGTCAATCAGAATATAGTCGTACTCGCGTTTTGCGCTTTCCAACACCTGTTTCATCACTTTCTCCCGGCTCATGGTATTCACCAGAGCCACTTCCAGTCCGGCCAGTTCGATGTTGGCCGGGATAAGGTCAACGCCCTCCGCATGGTGCAGAATCCCTTCGCCGGGTGGAATACACTGGTCGTTCATGGCTTTCTGCATAAGAGTGGAGAGTGTAGTGGGCAGTGCATCCGGGTCTTGCCAGCCCATACTGACAGTAAGCGAACCCTGTGGGTCAGCGTCCACAAGCAGAACTTTCTTGCCCTCCATTGCAAGCCCTACGCCCAAATTTTCACAGGTGGTGGTTTTGCCCGTGCCGCCTTTCTGGTTGATAACGGCTATCGTTGTTGCCTTTTTGGAAATTTTCATCACCTCCGAGCTGCTAAATCATGGTTAACTTTGTTTTGATAATAGAGCTGTATTGTGGTTGGAGCATTGAATAGTGCGGCCAGAAGGTACTGCTTCATATTCCGTATCGGGGAAGTGTTCGCTGCCAGACAGTCCAGTACGAAGCGGATGTGGTCTGCATTCAACTTTTTTAGCCGACTGAGCACAACTTCGGCGGGCTTATCATCGCCAGCGATTCTTATGAGGTTACGCTTGCTGTCACAGGTGTCCACCAGCAAATCTACGATCTGATAGATGGTATCTTCATCATCCGGGTAAAGCCGAAGAAGAAGTTCTATCTCCAAAGAACGTGAAAAATATTCTTCGAGCAGTTTACGATTCTTCATTTTCTCCAATTCATCGGAAAGGATAGGATTCGTATTATTCCGCTCTGTCTTACTCTTTTTATTCTTATTACATCGTGATTTGGGCGGGTCATGACAAGCGTTTTTAGGACTTCCAGATTCGTGATTTTCACGATTCTGGACACGCTCATTTGAAAGGTCTGACGAAAAGTTTTTCACATACACCAAACTCGGTTTGCCCAGTCCACGGCGTTTTCGTTCAATTAAACCAAAATTTTCAAGTTCCCTGAGTAGCTTGGTCGCTTTGTTGTCTGCGCAACACAAAGCCCTCTTGACATCCTCGATCGTGAAAATGATGAACACCCGGCCTTGCTTGTCGAACCATTCATTTTTAACAGAAAGGCTCATGCGGTCAAGCAGGATGCCGTAGAGTGTTTTGGCATCGGTTGACAGATCTTGAAACCGCTGCTCCTGAAAAAGAGCCTTTGGAATGCGGAAGAACGAAAAGAGTTCTCCGGCCTGTCCGTAAAAGTAGTCAAGGGTCATACGGTTGTGTCAAGGGCTGAAAGCAACAATGAGATATAAACATTGTAAAAACCTCCGGTGAAAAAATTTATTGAGGAATGAAAAAAAAAAAGCGCAACTTCGATTTTGGCGGTCGAAATTGCGCTATGTAATTTGAAATAGAAGAGTATTGACTCACTTTAGCGGCATGAATGATATGAAACATCTTGACAGCAGGTAAATCCGACTGTAAAATACAGCCAAATGAATTCTGTGCCTAAATTGTTCTCATGCAGCTATGCTGATTGTTGGACAGAAAAACACTTTTCAACCGAATTTGGCGTATTAACGCCAAATCATACCCATTCACACACGCTTTTCTGGGGGTGCGTTTCAAGGTGGTTCGGGAGAGCGCTTGCATGGCATGCAAGAGGTCAGCGGTTCGATCCCGCTATT
>ERZ857745.2773-NODE-2773-length-18079-cov-4.141034_pt1 | contig 18079 bp, 17 predicted proteins | sample MGYA00519699_ERZ857745 | MGnify/ENA primary metagenome ERZ857745 (study PRJEB31778, sample SAMEA3449357) | human gut metagenome | biome: human gut; feature: human-associated habitat; material: faeces | place: United Kingdom | collected 2010/2012 ...
CACGAAGAGCGCGAATATCGTCGGACAGACGATGCGCTTAAACCCCCACGGCGACGCCGCCATCTACGACACGATGGTGCGCCTTTCCAAGGGCTACGGCGCGCTGCTGCACCCGTTCGTCGACTCGAGGGGCAACTTCGGTAAGGTCTATTCGCGCGACATGGCGTGGGCGGCCAGCCGATACACCGAGGCGAAGCTCGCGCCCATCTGCGCCGAACTCTTCCGCGACATCGACTCTGACACCGTTGATTTTGTCGACAACTACGATAACTCGATGAAAGAGCCGGCGCTGCTGCCGACGACGTTCCCGAATATTCTGGTCTCGGCCAACCAGGGCATCGCGGTCGGCATGGCGAGCCAGCTGTGCGGCTTTAACTTGGGCGAGGTCTGCGACACGACGATCGCCTTTTTGAAAAATCCTGAGGTGCGCATCAGCGAAACGCTGCTCGCGCCCGACTTCCCGACCGGCGGCGAGGTCCTGTACGACCCGCGCGCCATTGAGGACATTTACAACACCGGCCGCGGCGGCGTGAAGGTGCGCGCCCGCTGGCGCTACGACAAAAAAGAAAATCTCATCGAAATTTATGAAATTCCCTACACCACCACGACCGAGGCCATCATGGACAAGGTCGCCGAGCTCATCAAGGCGGGCAAGGTCAAGGAAATTTCCGACATGCGTGACGAGACCGACCTCTCCGGCCTCAAGCTGACGATCGACTTAAAGCGCGGTGCCGACCCCGACAAGCTGATGCAGAAGCTCTTCAAGGCGACGACACTGCAGGATACGGCGTCGTGCAACTTCAACGTCCTGATCGGCGGCATGCCGCGCGTGATGGGCGTGCGCGAGCTTTTAGACGAGTGGTGCGCGTGGCGCACCGAGAGCGTCAAGCGCCGCGTGTACTTCGTGCTCAAAAAGCGGCAGGACAAGCTGCACCTCTTAAAGGGCCTTAAAAAGATCCTGCTCGACATCGACAAGGCCATCAAGATCATCCGTGAGACGGAAAAGGAGGCCGACGTCGTGCCGAACCTGATGATCGGCTTCGGCATCGACCAGATCCAGGCGGAATATGTCGCCGAGATCAAGCTGCGCAACATCAACCGCGAGTATATCCTAAAGCGCGTGGAGGAGACGGCATCGCTCGAGGCGGAGATCGAAGACCTTGAGGATACGCTCGCGCGCCCGTCACGCATCCGCAAGATCATCGTCAGCGAGCTTGAGGATGTGCGCAAAAAGTACGCCGAGCCCCGCCGCACCGGCATCCTCTACGACTATGCCGAGGACGCCGAGAGCGAGGAGGACGCCATCGAGGACTATCCCGTGACGCTGTTTTTATCGCAGCACGGGTACTTCAAAAAGATCACGCCGCAGTCACTTCGCATGTCCGGCGAGCAGAAGTTCAAGGAGGACGACGCGCTCAGCATGAGCGTGGAGAGCTCCAACGCCGCCGAGCTGATGTTCTTCACCGATAAGGCGCAGGTCTACAAGACGCGCGCGAGCGACTTTGCCGACGGCAAGGCGAGCCAGCTGGGCGATTACCTGCCCGCCAAGCTCGGCATGGACGAGGGCGAGAGCGTCATGGGCATGGTGCTGCCGGGCGACTACAGCGGCTATATGATCTTCTTCTTCGAAAACGGTAAGGCCGCGAAGGTCGAGCTGTCCGCCTACAAGACGACCTCGAACCGCCGCCGCCTGACCGGCGCTTACAGCGACAAGAGCCCGCTCAAAGCGCTGTTGCATCTCAAGGAAGACCGCGAGATCGCCGTCTATTCGACAGAGCCGCGCGTGCTGATCGTCAACACGGCGCTTCTTGGTGTGAAGACGACGCGCACGACGCAGGGCGTCGCGCTTTTGACGCTCAAAAAGAAGTACGTGCTCGACACGGTGCGCTTCCCGGAGGAGACCGGCATCACCGACCTTGCCCGCTACCGCGGCCGCAGCATTCCCGCGACGGGCGCGCTGCTCAAGACGGAGGACAGCGACGACAAGCAGCTCTCGCTGATTTGACGTCGGAAGCCTGAGAGAAACATATGAGGGGAGAAAATTTATGAAAAATAAAAAACTGCGCGAGCAGGTGAAAAGCTATATCATTGTCACGCTTGCCTGCGTGCTGTATGCCTTGTCGTTCGATTGGTTCTATGCACCGAATGGCTTTACGGTCGGCGGCTTTACGGGTATTTCGCAGATCATTAACTTTTTTGCACCCATTCTGCCGGTCGGTACGATGGTCATCGTGCTCAATGTGCCGCTTTTTATCGTGGGACTTAAAAAATTCGGCTTCGCATTTTTGTGCAAGTCCATCTACACGATGACGCTGAGCTCCATTTTGATCGACGTTGTCGCGGCCATCCACGAGTTTGCGCCCATGGACCCGCTGCTTGCGTGCCTGTACGGCGGCGTGACGCTCGGTATCGCCTCGGGACTTTTATTCCGCGAGGAGACGACGACCGGCGGCTCGGAGCTTGGCGCGTGGATCGTGCGGTCGCACGTTGAACGGCTGTCAATCGGCAACATCTGCCTCGGCATCGACCTGACGATCATTCTGATCTACGCCGCGGTGTTCCACAGCCTCAACAACGCGCTCTACGGCGCGCTCGCGCTCTACATCACGACAAAGGTGCTCGATCTGGTCGTCTACGGCCAGAACACGGCAAAGGTCGCCTACATCATCAGCGACAAGTATGAGGAGATCATGCAGGAGATGCTGCGGCGCGACATGGGCGTGACGCTCCTGAACGGCAAGGGCGGCTACACGGGCGCGGAGCGTCCGCTGCTGTTCTGCGCCATCCGCAAGAAGGAAGCGGTTTCGATCAAGCGCTATATCAAGGAGCTCGACCCCGACGCCTTTTTCATCGTCTGCGACGCGAGCGAGGTGCTCGGTGAGGGCTTTGGCGAATACGACCCGCAGGGCCTCTAAGGATATCAGGATACAAGGAGGAAGCAGGAATGGATCTTACGACGGTGGAGAAGAATCTCAAAGAGCGCGGCTTCAAGGTAGCTGCCTTCGCGACGGCGAAGGAAGCGGCGGACTATCTGAACGCGCAGATCGACGGAGAGAGCGTGTCGTTCGGCGGCAGCATGACGCTCTCTCAGATGGGGCTTTTTGAAAGCCTCGGCAAGCACAACAAGATGTTCAGCCACTGGAACGTGCCCGACGGCATGAACGCTGCCGAGGTGCTCAAAAACGCCTCGACGTGCGACAACTATCTGCTCTCGGCCAACGGCCTTGCCGAAACGGGCGAGATCATCAACATCGACGGCACGGGCAACCGTGTGTCCTCGTCGCTCTATGGCCACAAGAGGGTGTGGTTCGTCGTCGGCAGCAACAAGATCGCGCCGACCTATGACGAAGCGCTCTGGCGCGCCCGCAACATTGCTGCACCGAAAAACGCGCAGCGCCTCGGCGTGAAGACGCCGTGTGCCGTGAACGGCGACCGCTGCTACGACTGCAAGAGCCCGCAGCGCATCTGCCGCGGTCTTGTCGTGCTGTGGGAGGCCATCCGCAGCTGCGAGACCGAGGTCGTGCTCGTCGACGAGCCGCTCGGCTACTGAGAAAGAGACATTTCATCGAAGGGGGGAGCGCCGTGCGCAAAAAGTTCATTCCGCTTTCGCTGGCGCTCTGCCTGACGCTCTCGGGCTGCGGCGGCAACGTCGTGCTTGAGCGTTCCTACAGCGTCTCCGCGCCGCACAGCGAGGTCTACTGGGAAAACGAGGGTGCGGACACCCTGCGCGCCGACAGCTATCAGGACCTCGTCAATGCGCTGCTGCTCCTCCTTGGCGAGCACAGCGAGGAAGGCGTTGTGCGTATTTACAGCGAGGAAGACGCCGCGGCCATGGCCGAGCAGGCCTGTAAGGAGGTGCAGGAGGAGACGGCACTGGGCGCGTATCTTCTTGACTACATCAGCTACACCGACACGCAGGAGCGCGCCTATTACGAGATGCACGTGCGCCTCGGCTACCGCCGCACGGCGGAGGAGCAGGCGGGCATTGTCACCGCGACGAGCACCGAGGCGCTGCCTGACCTTCTGCGCCTGACGGCGCGCGAGGGCGCGCTCAGCCGCATCGCCGTGCGCTTCACGTACTTCACCGCGGACCGTGACGGCATCCGCGACATGGTACGATCTGTGCAGGAGGAGGTCGACCCCGGCTTTGCTGAGCCGTGGCAGGTGAACTTCTACCCCGATACCGACGATGTCGGCATTGTCGAGGTCGTGCTGCGGGAAGCGTAAAAAAGGATAAGAAAAGAGCCTGAACAAAAGCGTTCAGGCTCTTTTTGTGCTTTATAGGGGAGAGAGAAAACGTTAGGAGAGGATCGCGCGGTCGTTGGCGAACTCGTCGCCGCTGGCCTTCGTGAACTGCTCAAGAAGATCGGGCACGGTCAGCTTTTCCTTCTCCTCGCCCGCAATGTCGAGGATGACGTGGCCGTCGTGCAGCATGATGAGGCGGTTGCCGTACTGAATGGCATCGCGCATGTTGTGCGTGATCATCAGCGTGGTGAGCTGGCCCTCGCGCACGATGCGGTCAGTGAGCTCCATGACCATGGCAGCGGTCTTCGGGTCGAGGGCTGCGGTGTGCTCATCGAGCAGCAGCAGCTTGGGGCGCTTGAGCGTTGCCATCAGCAGCGTGAGCGCCTGGCGCTGGCCGCCGGAGAGCGTCGAGACCTTCGTGGTCAGGCGGGACTCAAGGCCGAGACCGCCGAGCAGCTCGCGGTACTGCTCCTTTTCCTCCTTCGTCACGCCCCAGGAAAGACCGCGGCGCTGGCCGCGGCGGGCGGCGAGGGCGAGGTTCTCTTCGATCCACATCGAGGGGGCGGTGCCCATCATCGGATCCTGGAACACGCGGCCGATGAATGCCGCGCGCTTGTGCTCGGGCAGGTTCGTGACGTCGGAGCCGTCGATGATGACCTTGCCGGAGTCGACAAAGAACGTGCCGGCGGTGGCGTTGAGCATCGTGGACTTGCCCGCGCCGTTGCCGCCGATGACGGTGACGAAGTCGCCGTCGTTCAGCGTCAGACTCAGGCCGTTCAGCGCGGTCTTGGCGTTGATGGTGCCGGGGTTAAAGGTCTTATAAAGTTCCTTGAGTTCAAGCATGGCCGTTGCCTCCGTTCTTTGCGCTCTGGGGCTGCACCTTGCGGCGGAACATCTTGCTCTTCCAGTAGGGGATGGCGAGGAAGACCGCCACGATCAGCGCCGTGATGAGCTTTAAGTCGTTGGTGTTCAGACCGAGCTGCAGCACGATCTGGAGCACGATGTAGTAGATGATCGCGCCGATGGAAACGGCCAGCAGCGTGAGGCCGAAGTTCGTGAAGATCTTGCCGAAGATGACCTCGCCGATGATGACGGCGGCAAGGCCGATGACGATGGCGCCGCGGCCCATGTTGATGTCGCTCGAGCCCTGATACTGCGCCAGCAGCGCGCCGGAGAGGGCGACAAGACCGTTCGAGACCATCAGGCCAAGCACGATATTCGAGTTCGTGTTGATGCCCTGTGCGCGCGCCATGTGGGGGTTTGCGCCGGTCGCGCGCAGCGAGCTGCCCTTCTCCGTGCCGAAGAACCAGTACAGGATGGCGATGACCGCGGCTGTGAAGAGAAGCAGCAGCGGCAGGGGATTGTTCATCGAGAGCTCGCGCACATAGCGCTGCGAAAGCAGCAGCGGATATTTATCAACGCTGAGTGCCTGGTTTGCCTTGCTGTCCATGATGCGCAGATTGATCGAATACAGCGCAAGCTGCGTCAGGATACCGGCGAGAATGGCCGGAATACCGCAGCGCGTGTGGAAAAGACCGGTGACGAGGCCTGCCAGCATACCGGCGAGCATCGCGCACAGCAGGGCGATCCAGGGATTGAAGCCGCCGCGGATCAGCATGACGCAGACAGCGCCGCCGGTTGCCAGCGAGCCGTCGACGGTCAGGTCCGCCACGTCCAGAATGCGGAAGGTGATGTAAACGCCGATGGCCATAATGCCCCAGGCGAGACCCTGTGCGGCAGCGCCGGGCAGGGCGTTCATCAGCGACGAAAGAAAACTCATGGGTTCTCTCCTCCTATCTCTTGTTGAGGCAGGAACGGGCTAAGCCCGTCCCTGCCTGCGGGGGGATGTGATCAGATTACTCTTCGATGGCAGTGTAGCCCTCGAGAGGCTCGATGCCGAGCGTCTCGCACATGGAGGCGTTGTACTTCGGGGTGGCCTCGGTGAACTCGATGGGCATCTCGGAGATGTCGGCCTCGCCGGTCAGGATCTTGGCGGCCATCTTACCGGTGGTCACGCCGAGGTCATAGTAGCTGATGGAGAGGGTCGCGACGCCGCAGCCCTTGCAGATGCCCTCTTCGCCGCAGATGGCAGGCACGCCCGCGGGAACGAGAACGTTTGCGATGGCCTCGGTGTTGGAAGCGGCGGTGTTATCGGTGGGGACGTAGACAACGTCGGAGTAGTCGGCGGCGGACTGGGTCACGGAAGCGACGTCGTTGGTGTCGGTAAAGGCAAATTCCTTCGTTTCAATGCCCTTATCGGAGAGGCACCTGGCGACCTCTCCAATCTGGTAGCGGGAGTTGGGCTCGGCGGAGCAGAACAGCAGGCCGACCTTCGTGGCATCGGGGAACCATTCGGTGATCATGTTGGCCTGAGCCTCGAGGTCAGCGAGGTCGGAGGTGCCGGAGATGTTGCCGCCGACAGTGCCGTTGAAGTCGTCAATATCAAGAGCAACGCCGTAAGCGGTGATGGAAGTGCCGAGGATGGGAATGTCGCTCGTGGCGGCAGCGGCGGCGGTCAGCGCGCCGGTGGCGTTCGCCATGATGAGGTCAACGCCGTCGGAAACGAAGCCGTTGACGATGGTGGAGCAGTTGGCGTTGTCGCCGGAAGCGTTCTTGTTCTGGAATTCGACCTGGCCGGGCAGCGCCTCATTCAGCGCGTCGATGAAGCCCTGGGTGGCAGCGTCGAGTGCCTCGTGCTGCACGAGCTGGCAGATGCCGACGGTGTACTTCGTGCCTTCGCCGTCGGTGCTGCCCTGATTGTCGTCCTGTGCGGCCTTATCGCCGCAGCCGGTCAGACCCACGCTCAGGCTGAGAACGAGGGCAAGAGAGGCAACAAGAGAAATGATGCGTTTGGTGTTCATGCTTTTTTTCCTCCAATTTTTATTTCTCGCTGATAACAATAAAACCCGCTGTAAGGACTTGTGGTCCATACGGCGGGTTCCTTGACTCAACTCTTTTTGAAGTGACCTTCAAGTGTTGGTTCGAAAGACCTTTCAGCTACGGGCATCACAAATCGCTCTTACCTTGTCCTTAAAGTAAAAGTAAGAGTAATAGTAAAAGCGATATGCAACGTTGCTTACAACAGTCTTCATCACTCAAGCTCCAAGTCCTTTCAAAAAGGATGGTAGTAATATAGCACACACAAAAATGGCCGTCAATAGCATTTTTATCCAAAAAACACTATTTATGTAGGAATTTGGCAGGGCACAGCACCGAAAAGTATGCTATTTGCATTAGGAAACGGCATGGGTGTGCTCGCAAAGCTCATTGATCTTCTGCTGTAAGCCCTTGAAATCCTCAAACGACTCGGGCCTGCGGCGCGGATCGCGCAGCAGTGCCGCGGGGTGATACACGGCCATCATCTGAAAGCCGTTCTTTTCGAACCACTGCCCGTGCTCGCGCGTGATCTTGAAGTCGGGCTTGATGATGCGCATGGCCGCGATGCGCCCGAGGCAGACGATAATCTTCGGCCGCAGCAGCGCGACCTGACGGCGAAGATACCCGATACAGGCGTCCTGCTCCACGCCGAGCGGGTCGCGGTTTTCCGGCGGGCGGCACTTGACGATGTTGGCGATATACACATCGTCGCGCTTGAGGCCGATGATCTCGAGCATGTCGTCGAGCAGATGACCGGCCCTGCCGACGAATGGCACGCCCTGCGCATCCTCGTTCGCGCCGGGGCCTTCGCCGATGAATAAAACTTCAGCATTCTGATTGCCAACGCCGAAGACGACGTTCGTGCGCGTCTCCCACAGCGAGCATTCGCGGCAATTTTTGCAGTCGTGTTCCAGAACTTCCCAGGTATCAGGCATAGTTGTGTTCTCCTGTCGATTTTTTGCCATTTTACCATGATTCGCCGCGCTTTGCAACGCGCGCGGCACGCATTTTTCCATCTGCGCGGGCCATACTGAAAAAAACGGACGCGGAGGAAGAAATGGATCATATCTGGTACTGGTTTGCTTACAGCTTTTTGGGGTATTGCTTGGAAAAGCTCTTCGCCGCAGCGACAAGCTCGAGCCACCGGCTGCGGCGGTGCTTCGTGTTCCTGCCGCTGTGTCCGGTGTACGGCTTTGCAATGGTCACGATTTTATTGCTGGGGGCGGAAAAGCTCCCCGGCGCGTGGGAGCAGATCTTGCTCGGTATGCTCGCGGCGACGGCGATGGAATACGCCGTGCACTGGGGCTATGAAAGGCTGTTTCAAGTGCAGTTCTGGGACTATTCTTCGACCAAATGCGACGTGAACGGCCGCATCTGCCTGCCGTTTTCCATCTGCTGGGGAATATTGTCGATGCTCGCCGTGCGGTATGTGCAGCCGGTTCTGGAGGGCTATGCCGCACTGCTTCCAGAGTGGGCCGCGGCGCTGGCGGTGTTCCTCGTCACGCTTGACGGCATCCTGACCGCGCGCGTCCTGCTCACGACGCACGATATCGACGCTTTGACGCCGCAAACGTTGCTCCGAAGTAAAAGAAGGCGAACTGCCTGACGGTTCGCCTTCCTGACTTTATTCATAAATGTTTTTCGATCCAGCTCCACAGGTCGTTATAGACCACGGCACGGCAGTCTTCGTTCAGAATCTCGTGCCGCAGGCCCTTGTAGAGCTTCAGCTCCACGTCGCGCACGCCGGCGCGGCGGAAGGCCTCGTATGCGCGCCTGACGCCCTTGCCCATCTCGCCGACAGGGTCCTTGTCGCCGGAGATGAAGAGAATGGGCGTGTTGCGGTTCATCGACGCGATGTTTTTCGGCGTGCTGATGAAGCGGATGCCGCCGAGCATCTCGTAGAAGAGGCCGATGCTCGCTTTCTGACCGCAGAGAGGGTCGGCAATGTAGGCGTCAACATTGTTGTCGCTCGCGCTGAGCCAGTCGACCTCTGTGCGGTTGGGCGCGAACGCCTTGTTGTAAGCACCGAAAGCCAGCGCCTCCACGCGCGGAGAGTGCGCCTGGAAGCCGTGGCGCTTGCCCGCGGCCTTGGCGATGGCGCGCCCGCCCGCGACGATTGCGGGGGACTGATGCCCCGTGCCCATGATGATGGCGGCGTCGACGGTGCCGGGATAGCGGATGAGATAGGTGCGCGTCAGGAACGAGCCCATCGAGTGGCCCATGAGAAAATAGGGAACATCGGGATATTTTTCCTTCGTGCGGCAGCGCAGGGCGTACATGTCGTCCACAACATGCTTCCAGCCGTCGCGCGGGCCGAAATAGAGCGTGTCGGCGTCCTTCTCGGCGGAAAGGCCGTGGCCGAGGTGGTCGTTCGCCACGACGGCAAAGCCGTGCTCGGTCATGAATTCGGCAAACGGCGCGTAGCGCATGCCGTATTCCGCCACGCCGTGCGCGATCTGTAAAACGCCGATGATCTCACCGCTCTCGGGTGTCCACTCCGCCGCGTGAATGCGCGAGGAGCCGTCCGACGAGGGAAAGTAAAATTCCCTGCAAATAGCCATGGCGCAAAACCCTCCTGCATGATATAATCTTATTCATTAGTATAGCATAAGGCGGTCCAAATGAACAAGGGGGTATCTTCATGCAGCGGTATATTTTGGCGCTCGATCAGGGGACGACCAGCTCGCGCGCCATTCTGTTCGGGCGCGATGGCAGTGTCGGCGGACACGCGCAGCAGCCGTTTCAGCAGTATTATCCGCAGCCCGGCTGGGTCGAGCACGACCCGAACGAGATCTGGGAGAGCGAGCGCGCCGTTGCCGCGCAGGCCTTGCGCGAATCGGGCCTTGGCCGCGCGGTCGCGGCGATCGGCATCACGAACCAGCGCGAGACGACGATTCTTTGGGATCGCGCGACGGGCGAGCCCATCCACAACGCCATCGTCTGGCAGTGCCGCCGCACGGCGGACATCGCGGATGCCCTTCGCGAAAAGCGCGGCGTGAGCGAGCTTGTGGCCGAGAAAACGGGATTGCACATCGACGCCTACTTTTCCGCGACGAAGATCAAGTGGCTGCTCGACCACGTCCCCAGCGCGCGGGAAAGGGCCGAGCGCGGCGAAATTTTATTCGGTACGGTGGAGACATGGCTCATCTGGAGGCTGACGAGCGGCAAGGTTCACGTGACGGACTACTCGAACGCCAGCCGCACGATGCTCTTCAACATCCACACGCTTTCGTGGGATGAAGAGCTCTGCGCGCTGCTGGACATTCCGATGAACATTCTGCCGCGTCCCGTGTCCAACTCCGAGGTCTACGGCACGGTGGCGGAGGGCATCGAAGGGCTCGAAGAGCTCGCGGGCGTGCCGATCTGCGGCGCGGCGGGTGACCAGCAGGCGGCGCTGTTCGGGCAGGGCTGCTTTACGCGCGGACAGGCGAAGAACACCTACGGCACGGGCTGCTTCACGCTGATGAACGTCGGCGGCGCGCCGGTGCGCTCGCGCGCGGGACTGGTGACGACGGTGGGCTGGAGCTTAAACGGCGAGACGACCTACGCGCTCGAGGGCAGCGTCTTCAACGCGGGCTCGGCCATTCAATGGCTGCGCGACGAGCTGCAAGTCATTTCGACTTCGCACGAGTGCGACATTCTGGCAGAATCCGTTCTCGACAGCGGCGGCATTTACTTAGTGCCCGCGTTCACGGGCCTCGGTGCGCCGTATTGGGATATGTATGCGCGCGGCTGCGTCGTGGGCATCACGCGCGGCACGACGAAGGCGCACTTCGCCCGCGCAGTGCTCGAATCCATCGCCTATCAGGTCACCGACCTGATGACCGCCATGCGGCAGGACGCCGGCTGCGAGATATCCCTTCTGCGTGTCGACGGCGGCGCGAGCGTCAGCGATTTGATGATGCAGTTTCAGGCGGATTTGCTGCGCATTCCGGTCGACCGGCCCGCGATGGTCGAGACGACGGCGTTTGGCGCGGCATCGCTCGCGGGTCTGGCCGCGGGCGTGTGGAAGGACTTGGACGAGCTGAGCACTCTCCGGTGCAGCGAGCGCGTCTTTACCCCAGAGCGGGCGCAGTACGAGTGTGAGGAGCTGTACCGCGGCTGGAAGCGCGCCGTCGGCTGCGCGCAGGGCTGGGTCGAGAAAAAGTGAACGCTGTCACAAAAAAATTATACTTTTGTCGTAAATTATCCATTGAAATGAAAGCCCCGGTAGCTTATACTGTCAATAACAAACCCGAGGACACGGTTTGAAAGGAGAAAGTACTATGGCATTTTTCGATAACTTCAGCAAGAAGGTTCAGGACGTCGCGTTCGTGGCGACTGAGAAGGCACAGCAGGTCGCGGCCGTTGCCGGTGAAAAGGCAAATGCCGTTGCCGATAAGGCCAAGACCGAGTATGAGATGGCATCTGAGCGCCGCAGCATGGACAAGAACTACCGCGCCATCGGCGAGTGGTATGTCTCCACGCTCGAGGGTGACGCGCCCGAAGCGGTCGCCGATATCGTCGCGGCCATCAAGGCCTCTCAGGAGAAGCTCGCCGCTTACGAGGCCGCCAAGGCTGAGGCTGCCGCTGCCAAGAAGGCGCAGGGGCCCATCATCGAGGTGACCATCGAGAAGGACGCGGAAGAGGAAGCGCCCGCTGCGGAGGAACCCAAGGAGCCTTCCGAAGCCGAGGAGACCAAGGAGGACTAAATCCTTCCCAATGTGCGGCGCAGCTCTGGCTGCGCCGCTTTTTTCCAGCTTAGGGCAAATCTGGTCTGCATAATTTGTTTTGTTTTGACTATATGAATAATACCAGGACGGGATATAATACGGCCAACAACCAAAACAAAGGAGCACCCGATCATGAACGATAAAAAGATCAGAAAGCTTGTCCTTGCCGCACTGCTTGCGGCGCTTGTCTGCGTGGCGACGATGGTCGTGCAGATCCCCTCTCCGATGCAGGGCTATGTGAACCTGGGCGACTGCTTCGTGCTGCTGTCCGGCTGGCTGCTGGGCCCCTGGTATGGCTTTGCGGCGGGCGGCATCGGCTCGATGCTGGCAGACATTTTCCTCGGCTATGCGCACTACGCTCCGGGCACCCTGGTCATCAAGGGCGTGATGGCGCTGGTCGCTGCGCTGATGTATGAAAAGATGGGCCGCACTGCGACCTCCCGCATCGCCGGCGGCGTTGTGAGCGAGATCATCATGGTGCTCGGCTATTTCGGCTACGCTTCTCTCCTGCTGGGCAAGGGCCTTGCCGCTGCGGCAAGCATCCCCGGCAACATCTTCCAGGGTGCGGTCGGCCTCGTGGTCGGCGTGCTGCTGGTCACGGTGCTTGAGCGCGCCAAGGTGACGGAGAAGCTGGCATAATAAATTTCTAAAGAGGTGTCAGATCATGGCGGGAATCGTACATGAGGTAGAAAATCATCGTCTGGTGGAACAGGCGGAGCAGGAGGCGGCAGAGGCGGCGCGCGAGCTTGCGGAGATCGCACATCTGCGCCGCGGACAGATCGTCGTCATCGGCTGCAGCACGAGCGAGGTCGTGGGCCATCAGGTCGGCAGCTGGTCGACGCCGGAGGTGGCGGACGCCATCTTCCGAGGGCTCTCCAGCGTATTTTCGCCCATGGGCGTGTATCTTGCCGCCCAGTGCTGCGAGCATTTGAACCGCGCGCTGATCGTGGAGCACGAGGCTGTGCCGAACGGCGAGATCGTCAACGTCCTGCCTCAGCCCAAGGCGGGCAGCTCGTTTGCGACGGCCGCGTACAAAGCGTTCCGCCATCCCGTGGCGCTCGAAGAGATACACGCCGACGCCGGACTTGACATCGGCGGCACGCTGATCGGCATGCACCTCAAAAAGGTCGCCGTTCCCGTTCGCTTGAAGCAGAACCGCATCGGTCAGGCCATTGTGCTGGCCGCGCGGACGCGTCCCAAATTCATCGGCGGCGAGCGTGCGATCTACGATGAGTCTCTCAAAGACGGTTATCCTGATTTCACCGATTGAACCAACACAGCAACAGAAAAAGCGCGATGCCCGATCTCGGGCGTCGCGCTTTTTCGTCGGTTCCTATCAAATTTTTCAGGCGAGGAAGCCCTTGAGAATCGTGTCTTCGGCCTCCTCCTCGGTGAGACCAAGGGTCTGGAGCTTTAAGAGCTGGTCGCCTGCGATCTTGCCGATGGCAGCCTCGTGGATGAGCTGCGCGTCGGTCGAATTCGCGGTGATGGCGGGGATGGATTCGATCGTGGCCTTGCCCATGATGATCGAGTCGCACTGCACATGGCCGAAGCACTTGCTGTTGCCGACGACCACGGGGTGGAAGATCTGCTTGGACTCATCCTGCGCAACAGAGCGGGAGATGACGCGGCCGCGCGCATCTTCGCCGTTGAGCTCGATCTCCATGTCGCTCTCGGCGTGCTGTTTGCCGTGAGTGAGAAGGCGCTCGGTGATGACGGCCTCGGCGTCCTTGCCGCAGACGATCTTCGTCTTGCGCACGGTGGAGTCGATGCCGCGGATCTGCACGGTCTCCATCTGGATGCTCGCGCCCTCGTCAAGGTAGACGATCGTGGTGGGGTTCATCACGCGCGTGCCGCTGCCGTCGCCCTCGCCGTAGTGCTTTTCCGAGTAGCGCACGTGGGAGTTTTTGCCAATGTAGAAGGTGTGGATGCCGTCATGGCGGCTCTCGTTGCAGCCGGAGTTGTGGATGCCGCAGCCTGCGACGATGTCGACGTCGCAGTTTTCGCCGACGTAGAAGTCGTTGTAGACCATTTCGGTCACGCCGCTCTTGCTGATGATGACGGGGATGTGGCACTGCTCGCCCTTCGTACCGTCCTTGATGCGGATGATGATGCCGCTTTTACCCTCGGGCTGCGGGTCGATGGCGATGTGCTCGGTGGACTGGCGCGCCTCGCATCCGCTGTCCTTTCGAATGTTGAACGCGCCGACGGGCTTGCCCGTCAGGTCGGCGATCTTTTCAAGCAGGGAAGCGTCGATTTCGGTGATCATATTGTGTACTACCTCCTTACTTGTTCAGCACCGGGCAGGAGCCCAGCGTGTCCGCCATGATGAGCGGGAAAATTTCTTCTGTGCTGCCGCGGTGCTTGAGCTCGCCGCCGCCCACGACGACGATCTCGTCGGCGAGCTGGATGATGCGCTCCTGATGCGAGATGATGATCATCGTCGCAAGCTCGCGCTGGCGCAGCTGCTCGAACGTCTCAGTCAGGCGGGCGAAGCTCCACAGGTCGATGCCGGCTTCCGGCTCATCAAAGACCGAAAGGGCGGTGCCGCGGGCCAGTACCATAGCGATCTCGATGCGCTTTAATTCACCGCCGGAGAGGCTGGCATCCAACTCACGGTCGATATAATCCCGGGCGCAAAGACCAACCTCGCTGAGGTAGGCGCAGACTTCGGCGATATTGGCGTCCTTTCCGGCGGCCAGGTTCATCAGGTCGCCGACCCGTAGGCCCTTAAAGCGCACCGGCTGCTGAAAGGCATAGCTGATGCCCCGGCGGGCGCGTTCGGTGATGGAAAGGGCGGTGATGTCCTCGCCATCCAGCAGGATGCGGCCGGAGGTGGGGGTATAGATACCGGCAATGATTTTGGCCAGGGTGGATTTACCGCCGCCATTGGGGCCGGTGATGGCCACAAAGCGGTCCTGGATCGTCAGGCTGATATCGTGCAGTATTTCACGGTTTTCTTCGGTTTCGTAGCTGATGTGTTGCAATTCCAGCATAGAATACTCCTTACATAATAAGAGATGGATGGGCCGCAAATAAGACTTTACGAGTATAGTTTACACATTTTTGGGGCAAAGTGCAAGGCTGTGGGGGAAATTCTCCATAAAAAAGGAGCAAAACAGTAATGCGGCGGGGGAAATGACGAGTTAGCCTTGGCAAACTGCACAAGTTTTTTGTTAGTCAAGGCTAACCTGATGGCAGGACTGCCGAAAATGCGGGAGGAGAATTTTTTTTGAGAAAAATCCATTGACAAGAGAGGGCGGTTTTTGTATTATAATGCATGGTTAGCAAGCGCTAACTGCAAAGTGACATCAGCCAAAAGAAAGACACCGGCTGAGGAACGGAGGACAAACAAATGATGCCTTTAAGCCTGGCGCAGGTAGGGGAAGAAAATATCATCAAGCGCATTGGCGGCAGCCCGGAGGTAAAACGCCATTTGGAGAATCTGGGCTTTGTGGTGGGTGGTGAAGTGACCGTGGTAAACACCCTGGGCGGCAATGTGATAGTGAATGTAAAGGAAGCCCGCGTGGCCATCAGCAAAGAGATGGCGGTAAAAATTATGGTATAACGGCAGCGATGCCTTTTTACACTACATAAGCACAAGCGAAATGTGACAAGAAGGAGGAACCAGACGATGAAAAATCTGAAAGAGGCCAAGATCGGCGAGACCGTCCGTGTGGTAAAGATCCATGGCGAAGGCGCCATCAAGCGACGCATCATGGATATGGGCCTGACCAAAGGTGTTGAGGTTTATATCCGCAAGGTAGCGCCGCTGGGCGATCCCATCGAGGTAACGGTGCGCGGGTACGAGCTTTCTCTGCGCAAGGCCGATGCCGAACAGATAGAGGTAGAATAAGTCGGACCCCGCGGGAGGCTGCATCCCGCATTTTTAACGACATATGGTTAGCGTATGCTAATCAAAATCATCAGAAAGAGAGGCCATAACGCATGGATGTAAGAATTGCCCTTGCCGGTAACCCCAACAGCGGTAAAACTACCCTGTTCAATGCTCTTACCGGTTCCAACCAGTTTGTAGGCAACTGGCCGGGTGTTACCGTAGAGAAAAAGGAAGGTAAGCTGAAAAAGCACGAGGGTGTTACCATCACCGACCTGCCCGGCATTTATTCCCTTTCCCCCTACACCCTGGAAGAAGTAGTAGCCCGTAATTATCTGCTGGGCGAGCGCCCCGATGCCATCCTGAACATCATTGATGGTACCAACCTGGAGCGTAACCTGTACCTGACCACCCAGCTGACCGAGCTGGGCATCCCGGTCGTCGTCGCCATCAACATGATGGATTTGGTAAAGAAAAACGGCGATAAGATCAATGTTGAGGAGCTTTCCCGCCAGCTGGGCTGCAAGGTGGTGGAGATCTCCGCGCTGAAGGGGACCGGCGTGATGGCTGCCGCCGAGGCTGCCATTGATGCCGCCAAGAACAGCAAGACCGTTCCGCAGCACACCTTCTCCGGCAGCGTAGAGCACGCCCTGGCCCACATTGAGGAAGCCGCCGTGCACAATATGCCCGAAGAGCAGCAGCGCTGGTACGCCATCAAGATCTTTGAGCGCGATGATAAGGTGCTTTCCTCCCTGAATATCGATAAGGGAGTATTGGAGCACATCGAAAATGACATCAAGGCCGTAGAGACCGAAATGGATGATGATGCCGAATCCATCATCACCAACGAGAGATATATCTACATCGGCGAGGTCATTAAGGCCTGCTACAAGAAAAAGAATCACGGCGGTCTTTCCACCTCCGACCGCATCGACCGCATCGTGACCAACCGCTGGTTGGGCCTGCCCATCTTCGCGGTCGTCATGTTCATCGTTTACTGGGTGGCCATGGTGGGCGTGGGCGCCCCCGCGACCGACTGGGCCAACGACGGCCTGTTTGGCGATGGCTGGCACCTGCTGGGTATTGGCAGCAAGGCATATCATGAACAGGCAGACGATTATACCGCAGCTACTCAGGCGGTAGATGCCTTCTTGGGTCTGGACATGGAAGCGGAGGATTTTGACGCCGATGCGGCCTTGGCGGAGATGAAGAAATTTAAGCCCGCCGGAAACACCGCTACCATAGAGGTAGAAGATGAAGAAACCCTTGCGGTTGACGAGTGGACTGCATACTATGACGCAATCCCTGAAGGAGCAGATGAAGATACCACTGTTCCCATGACTTATGTAGACGCAGTAAGTTATTTGGAGAAGAACGGCTTTGATGAGCCAGACCCCGCTGATTACGGCATATGGGTGCCCGGTGTCCCCGTGCTGGTGGGGAACGCCCTGGAGAAGGCCGATACCGCCGACTGGCTCTCCGGCTTGATTTTGGACGGTATTGTGGCTGGTGTCGGCGCTGTTTTGGGCTTTGTTCCCCAGATGCTGGTGCTGTTCCTGATGCTGGCTTTCCTGGAGGCCTGCGGCTATATGGCCCGTATCGCCTTCGTGCTGGACCGTATCTTCCGCAAGTTCGGCCTTTCCGGTAAGTCCTTCATCCCCATGCTCATCGGTACCGGCTGCGGTATCCCTGGCATCATGGCTTCCCGTACCATCGAGAATGAACGGGACCGCCGGATGACCATCATGACCACCACCTTTATCCCCTGCGGCGCCAAGGTTCCCTTCATCGGCATGATCGCCGGCGCTCTGTTTGGCGGCAGCGCCTGGGTTTCCACCTCCGCTTACTTCATCGGCATGGCTGCCATCATCATTTCCGGTATCATGCTGAAGAAGACCAAGATGTTTGCCGGCGATCCCGCTCCCTTCGTTATGGAGCTGCCCGCGTATCACTGGCCCACTCTGGGCAATGTCCTGCGTTCCATGTGGGAGCGCGGCTGGTCCTTCATCAAGAAGGCCGGTACCATCATTCTGCTTTCCACCATCTTTGTGTGGTTCACCTCCCGCTTCGGCTGGCTGGACGGGCAGTTCGGCATGTTGGAGGAGGATCAGATCAGCGCTTCTATCCTGGCCAAGATCGGCAATGCCATCGCCTGGATCTTTGCACCCCTCGGCTGGGGCAACTGGCAGGCGACCGTTGCTTCTATCACCGGTCTGGTTGCGAAGGAAAACATCGTTGGTACGCTGGGCGTACTGTACAGCGGCGGCGCCGGTACTGTATATGATGCTATCGCGGCTGCGTTCAACGGCATCACCGGTTACAGCTTCCTGGTGTTCAACCTGCTGTGCGCTCCCTGCTTCGCGGCGATCGGCGCGATCAAGCGTGAGATGAACAACGCCAAGTGGACCTG